>Ga0070738_10001937_pt1 | contig 35862 bp, 39 predicted proteins | sample Coa_R2_2_FD_66446 | JGI IMG/M metagenome (GOLD analysis project Ga0070738, IMG submission 66446) | Surface soil microbial communities from Centralia Pennsylvania, which are recovering from an underground coalmine fire - Coalmine... | ecosystem: Environmental > Terrestrial > Soil > Unclassified ...
TCTGGTCCCCGATGGACAAACTCGCTCGCGGTGACGCCACCCGAGCCCGAAAAGAGAAAGAACCCAAGGAAATCCGTACGTCTCAGCGGCGGATCCACCCTTGAAGTCTTTCATTGGAGGCCGTCATGCTGCCAAATTACACCGCTATCGTTACATTGCTTGTCGTGGCGCTCTATTTCTTTCTCGCGACGCGCGTCGCCGTGGCGCACGGCAAATATGGCGTCACCCTTCCGGCGACGACGGGGAATCCCGATTTCGAACGCGTCTTCCGGGTGCACGCGAATACGCTCGAATGGATGCCGACCTTTCTGGCGCCGCTCTGGCTCTGCGCATTTTACTTGAGCGACATCGGGGCAGCGGCGCTCGGTGTCGTGTGGATCGTGGGTCGTGTCCTTTATTTCACGGGCTACACGAAGGCCGTCGAGAAGCGGTTGCCCGGCTTTTTCGTCCAATCGACGGCGTGCCTTCTGCTGTTTGTCGGCGCGGCCGAGGGCGTCGTCAGGCACCTGGCGGGCGGGTGAGCGGCAGGATCGGGCCGGTGCTCTTAGTATTTGAAAATCGCAAGTCCATATCGCCCTTCGTGGATTGCGTCTGGCGCTCCCGAAGTTGCAAGGGAGGCAGCATCCTTTCCATGGCGGACGGCAATATCGAGCTCGTGGTCACGAAGGTGAGTTGCGTTCGGCCTAGGCTCGAGCCGCTTGGAGTTGGGCGCGCGCCAGCAAATAGAATGCGGTGGCATGCGTGATCATCAGCAGCGGCACGTAAATGATCGGGATCCAATATGTGGGACCCAACGCGCCGGCAATCGCGGGAAGGTCGATCGGCATCGATCGATCGGCTGAAGGCTTGACTATTTTTGAGCCTAAAGGAAAAGAATATAAGGCAAATATAGGTCGATCAAAGTGCCTTTGCTGGCCATCGATTCTCGCTGAAATCAATATCCACCAGCTCGGAATCAAGCATGAGCATCGTTTCCTACCATGCCCGCGTCGACGGGAGCCTGCTCGGGGCCTTGCAAACGGATCCGGACCTCTTCTGCGCGCTGCCGAGAAACGCTGGTCCCGCGGAGGCCGAATTGTTGTTTATCGACAAAGACTGGCAGGCCCTTTCATGGCTTTTGTCCGCCAAGGCGCGCGAGGAGCAGAAGCACGAAGCGGTCCAGTTCGCCCTCATGCGGCGTAAGGACGGCGCAGAGAAACCTGACAAGCTGGCGTGGGAGGCTGCCAAAGCGCGGGAGGCGTCGGAATTGGGTATCGAACTGGTCGACACGAAACTGATGCCCGACGACCCGGCGCTCATCGCCATCGAGGGGCGCGGGCCCAGAGACGCACGGCTCGCTGAACTCGGATATGGCGGCCGTGTTTTCGTTCCGACGGAAGTTGCGAATCTAACCGCTGCCCTAGACCGGATCACGGAAGCGGACATGCGCGCGCACTTCGATCCGCAAGCGATGGAAGACTTCGACGTCGCCGGCATCCTGTGGACCGAAGAAGAGCCCGACGTTCTCGATGCGATTCTCATTCCGATTTTCAACGGCCTCAAGGCGTTTTACGGTCGCGCGGCGCGAGCCGGACAATATGTGCTGGTCGTTCATGGTTGAGAGCCGGACGGATCGCAACCTTCCCGCCGGTCGGCTTCTGACGACATCTTCTCGTCCATTTTGTCCGAGCGGTCGAAACCGTATCGCTATTTCGATGTTCGTGGCTTGGCGGTGCTCTTCAGAATGTCCTCCATTTCGCGAATGAGCTTCCGTCCAGCCTTGGTGCCACCGTTCGTGTTGTCGGGATCGGATTCGAACAGGGCTCTCATTTGGTCCGACATAGCTCGCAGCGTCGCGTAACGCTCTTCACCGAGCTTCTTGCGAATGACCTGCAGGCCCTCGTTAAGCGCAAAGAACTCCGTCTCGATATTCATTTGTGGGAAAAAGCCAGCTCTGTCCTTGAAGAGTGGCGCACTGAGCATCATAGAGCCCAGCTTGTCCCAAAGCTCCCCCACATCCTGCGGGATATAAGGTCTATATCGCATGATCATTCTCCGTCCGTACGCCGACGGCACGTTCTTATCCATTCAGTCCGGGGGCGATCCCGCATCCCTATTTCGATGCTCGTGGCTTGGAGGTGCTCTTCAGAATGTCTTCCATTTCGCGAATAAGCTTCCGTCCAGCCTTGGTGTTGCCGTCCGTGTTGTCGGGATCGGGCGGGCGCGAAATCGGCATTGAAAAATCCTTTTTATTTGGCTGTCTGAATAAGATTTCGCACGCAATGAGGTGTCGAAAGCGAAGTTTCCGACCCGCGCATCGGGAAGCCGGAAGGAGGGCGGTGTGTCCCCAGAATCATACGCCCTGCTGTTGACACGTATGGCGGACCCTGGAGCTATCGGAATTCTCAAACCGTCAAAAAAGTTAACAAGCGCCGTACGAACAGTTCTGTCCACGTAGTTACCAATAGCCACTTGCGGCGTCGGTTGAAGGTCCAAATTCCCCGCGTTCAGGAGATCACATATGTACTCTATTTGTTCTCATCTGTCAACAGAGGTGCAGCATGGAGATGGCATATCGAGAGCAGTGGCAGGCCGAGATTGCCGCGTTGCAAAGGATTCTATCCGGGTTCGACTTGAGAGAGGAATGCAAGTGGGGAAAGCCCTGCTACACGATGGAGGGAAAAACTTTTCGCGCGTCGACGCAAGGCGGCCTCAGATGCGCAGGATGGGAAGCGGGCTCCCGGGAGCATAGCCAGGGAAGAGTTGCGCTACGCGTTGCGACGGAAGGCCGGAGCCGGCTACCGCCGCCAGGACGGCGCGGTAGTCGGTGGTCACGGCGAGATCGACAGCCCGGTCGAGCGCCGGCGTCGCCAAGCCCGGCCATTTTCCGTACATGCGGCCGCCATTGACGCGGCCGCCGAGCACCAGCATCGCCCCGGCATGGCCATGGTCGGTGCCGTTGCTCTTGTTCGATCTGAGCCGCCGGCCGAATTCGCTGATCGTCACCAGCACCAGCCGGTCATGATAGGCGGCGAGATCGTTCCAGAAGGCGGCGATGTTGCGGCCGAGCTGGGTGGCGAGGACCCCGAAGCGATATTGCTGCCCCTGATGGGTGTCCCAACCGCCCATATCGACCGAAGCCACCCTGAGGCCGATATCCATCTTGATGATGCGGGCGATCGCCGCGAGACCACGGCCTGCGCTCTCTCCGCCCTCGTCATAATTGGCGCCGCCCTCCGGATGATAGGGCATTGGCTTGCCGTCAGGTCCCTTGGGAACGCCCGCATCCACCGTCGCGAACTTGGCGAGCGTGAGGCGTCCGGCTTCAGCGATATCGCCCGGCTGATCCGCATAGAGCGCCGAAAGCACGGCCCGCGCTTGCTCACCGCCCGCCAAACCGACCCCACCCGCGAGGTCGGGGATGGCAAGCGCGGCACCAAAGCCTTCGAGCGATTTGTCGACGGCGTTCGATGCGGAGAGGACCGGCACGGCTTTCGGCCCGGCATTGTCGAGCCCGACCAGCTTCGCATAGCGGGCGAGCCAGCCGGATTCGATCGGCGTGGAAGATTTCGCTCCGGTGCTCTGATCACCGGCGTCGCTCACCGCGCCGCGCTCGATCAGATCCTGAGCGACGAAATGGCTCCGCGTCTCGTTCGATAGGCCGACCGCATGGACGATGGCGAGATGTCCTTGCTTGTAGAGATCGCCGAGGGGTGCGGCTGCGGGATGAAGGCGGAAATCGATCGCCGGGTCGAGGCCATTCGCGAGCGAAATACCCGGCTTGTCGCCGCTATCCAAAACGCGAAGCGGGGCGATTCGGTCTTCGACATAGTTCCGATCGTTGCACGGTCCGATGAGATTCAGCGAGTCGCAGCCGCCGCGCAGAAAGAGCACGACCAGGACCTTGTCGCGCGAGCTGTCCGCTCCGTACGCGAGGTCGCGGACGCCGGACAGCGGCGCGATCGTGCCCGCGATGGCGGCTGCCTTCAGGAAATCTCGACGCGTCTGAAGCATTTCCGCCTCACCGCACTTGGAAGGCCGGCGCCATCGCCAAGGCGGCGACGATGTGCCGGAAGGGGGCCTTTGGATCCTTGGGGCCGTCCGGACGCCGGCTCGGGGCGATGTTCATCGCGGCCAGCACGCGCTCGGCGGTTTCCGGACCGGCGTCGGGGAGCAATCGCTCGCGCCAGAAATGCGCGACGGCAAGCGCGGGCGGCAGGCTCTCGCCCATCGCGGCTGTCGGATCGAATATTCCCGTCTGCCAGTAGTTGTCGGCGATGCCCAGAATGAGGGCCCATCGATGCCGCATGGCATTGGTGGAGATCCAATAGTCGCGGGTGTCGGGGTGGCCGGTCGGCGGTCCCCACCCGAACAGCCGTTGTCCGCCGGCCCCGAGCTCGTTGATCAATCCTTCGGTCGGCGAGAAATCGATTCCGGTCGCGCGGATGAAGCTCGCCGCCGTCTCGAGCGGGCGCTTCACCTTGGCGCCGCGGCTGTTCTCGAAGGCCGCGCTGCTCGCGATGAAGCGGACGGTCCGAGCAATCTGGTCCGGGCTCTTCTGGTTCGCCTTCCAGATGTCGGCGGCGGCAAGCACGAGGCTCTCCGGTGGATTGTCCGACACCAGCCGGCGGCAGAGCTTGAAGCAGATATACCGAGCGGTCGCCGGGTGGCGCGCGACGAGGTCGAGCACCTTGCGGCCGTCGGCCATCGGCGCCTGGAACGGATCGAACTCGGTGCCGAGCACGCGCTTCTGATAATTGTCGTGCCAGGATTCGACATAAGTGAACTTGCCGGTCTTGGGCAGAGACTGGCCGGGGCCGACGCCGCTGCCATCTTCGATCGTCCAGCCGGTGAAGGCGCGTGCGGCTTCATAGACATCCTGGTCGATATAGCCGATCGGCTTGCCTTGCAGCGCGCCGGGTACCTTGCGCCATTTGTCGTAAATGGCGTTGAAGTAATTGTCGCGTCCAAGCGTGTGCAGCTCGAATAATTCGCGCCCGTAATTCTCATTGGCGTTGCCGGCGCGCGATGAGCGGTTGTCGAGATAGATCTGCATCGCGGCCGAGGTTGCGACCGCTTCGAGAAACACCCGGAAATTTCCGAGCGCGTGCTTACGGATGACGTCGCGATCATAGGTCGGCAGCGCGGCGTTGACGGCCTGGTCGCCGACGGCGTTCACGTTGAAATGATTGTGCCAGAAATCGACGAGAACCTCGCGGAGCTGCCAGCGCGAATAGACGGCGCGGATAAGCGTCGCCGCCGATACCTCCATGCGCGGCCAACCCTTTTCCGGCGGCGGCACCACTTTGGGGTCGGGGTCGAGCAGTTTCCAAGTCGCTTCTATGGGTTGATCGATCGTCCGTAGCGGCCGCATTTCGTCGACGGGCGGATAATCGTTGGCCGGGTTCGAACCGTATTTGACATGGAGTGTCGCTTTACGGATGCGCGCGTCGGCGACTGGATCGGCGCCATTGGGCGCGAGCTGGTCATCGAGCCAGCCCTGGAAACCCATCTCCGCGAATCTCGCGCGATCGACCGTTGAAGGCCCGAAGGCGAGTCTTCCGAGTGCCAGATCTCGTACCGTCTGGCTGGGCACGGTTCGTTCGACGATCGTCGCGTTCAGTTTGGCCATGCTCGCTTCCACGGACGACGGCGTGTATGCCTGTGGATTATGGCGGGACTATGGGATTGCGGCTCCTTTGGCCTTCGCGATCTCCTCGGCGCCTTCCGGCTGAAGCAGATAGCCCGCCTTCTCCGCTGCTTCAACCGCGGCTTTGACCTTTGCGACATAGATCTCGTGAGTCGGATAGAGCGCTTTTAATGTCGCCTCGTCGAACGGGATTGCCACGCCGTCGAGCCGACATCTGTCCGGCGGATCTCCCACGCCTGCGTAACGCGCCGCGGCAACCGCAAGTTCAGGCAGACGCAGGCCGCCGAGGGCATTGCCCGCCTTGTCGCGTTCGATGGTGACCGCATGTTGCGCATTATCCACCGAGACTGACACAAGCGGTGCTGTTGGCGGCGCCTTTCCTGTCCTGACCCAGACATCGAGAAGGTGAATCGCGGCGTCGGCAACATGCTGAGTCGGCAGATCGTTGACCGGGCTGTTGCAGCCGCCGAGGCCGGCGGCACCGAGGTCGCGCTTGATCTCGGCGCCGAAATAATCGTCGGCCCATTTGTTCTGGTGCGCCGTGCCGGCCAGCTCCCAAAGGCGGAATTTCGCGCTGTCCGGCGTTCGCGCCGCAGCCTCGGTCGCGACATCGCTCTCCGTCTCGATGACGAAGACCGGCACTTTCAGATCGTCGCGGATGCGCACGAGATCGGGCATCTGGACGTCGGCGGCGAGAGGCGCCGCTCCGCCGCGCGCTCCGATCCGCGAGCCGATCAGGATTCCGTCGAGCACGCGGGCCAGCGGCTGCACCGCGTCGACATAGGTCGTCAGCCGGTTGGCGGATTGGGAGACGCCGACGCCGATCAGGCGTGCGGGCGCCAGCCCATCCAGCGGATCGACCGACGATTTTCCACGATGCGGGCCGACCGCCCGCGCGGCCTGGCTGAAGATGTCATAGGAGAAATCATCGTCCGGAACCGAGAGCGAGCCATAGCGCGCCGCATCCCAGAGCGTCAGCGGTTGGGAAAATCCGGGCCGCAGCGGCGGGCCCATCACACCGGCATGCTGCGCCGACACGCCGATCCAGACGAAACCTTCCCGCATAAGCTCGGGATAGGCGTAGCCCCATTCGGCGTCGACATCGAAGCCGCCGCTGACATTCAGCCATTCGACAACGACCGTGCCGTTGAATTTCTTCGGATCCCTGGGGCGCCGGACGAGAATTCGGGTCTTGAACGGCGCCCGTCGCGACGGCGAAACCGACCAGCGCCCGTCCGGTGTCAAGGGCCTGTCGCTCCGATAGGCGCTGGCGGTCCCTTCTATGAAATATTCCTGTTCGACATAACCGGCCGCCGACAGGTCGGCGAGGGATGAGGTGAAGGGCCGACCGTGAGCGCCGCCCGCTATCGGCCCGGTCAGGCTGGGCTCCTCTGCGGAGAGGGCCGGAAGCCGGCTCATCGCGGCCAGGCAAAAGAGAACACAAAAAGCCTTTCCGTACTTCATACCTCCCCCTCGGCCCTTGCGTACAGGCTCGATCCGTTGAAACGCTTTCGCGGCGGCGCTCCGGCCATTGTAGCATCGGATTGCGCGTCCTTCGCAGTGCGGGCTACATATCCTTGCCGATCGGAGGGAAGGAGGCGCGATGACGAAGGTCGCCATCGGGGTATACGGCCTGCAGCAATGGTTCGATGGAGATTTCGCGGCCGTCCTCGATCTGGTCAGGCGCGCGGATGAGAGGGGCATCGACCAGGTTACGCTCACCGATCATGTCGTCATGGGCGAGCACACGGAGAATTATCCTTACGGACCCTTTCCGGCGCCGCTCGACTATCCCTGGTACGAGCCCATCACCTTTCTCGCTGCGGTCGCGGGCGTAACGAAGACAATCCGCCTGTCCGCCGGCGTGCTGATTGCGCCCTTGCGGCCGGCGGTTCTGCTGGCCAAGCAGCTTGCCACTCTGGATGTCATGTCGCGCGGCCGCGTCGAGATCGGACTCGGGCTCGGCTGGCAAAAGGAAGAATATGACGCTTCAGGCGTGCCCTGGGAGGGGCGCTATACGCGGCTGGAGGAGCAGGTCAGGGTTTGCAAGCTGCTGTGGACCGAGGCGCCCGTCAGCTTCGACGGCACCACTGTGGCACTGGACAAGATCCACCAATATCCGCGTCCGGTGCAAAAAGGCGGCGTGCCGATCTGGTTCGGCATCGCGCCGACCGAAAAGAATTTTGCCCGCATCGCCGAGCTCGGCCATGGCTGGATTCCCATGGAGCAGCGACCCGAGAAGCTCGCGCCGCATATCGCGAGCCTGCGCGCGGCGTTCAAGGCAGCCGGTCGCGATCCGGCTAGCGTGGCCGTTCGCGCGATCCCACAGGCTGCCTTCAAGCCCGACGGCGCGCCCGATCTCGATCGCACCTTGGCCAATGTGCCCGCGCTCACCGAAGTCGGCGTGACGATGATCGAGCTGCTGCCGATCATGTTCTGCCGCGGGCCGGCCGATTTCGATTCATTTCTCGACCGCATGGTCCAACTTCGAAGGAACGGCAAATGAGCACTCAATTGACCGATGCGCTGATGCGTGACGAATGGGAGATGCGGCGGCTCGCCTATCTGTATGCGGGCGGCGGCGACAGCAACAACGGCGAGCAATTCGCATCGGTCTTCACCGATGACGCGGTCGTCGTCTCGCCTCAGGCGACGATCTCGGGACGCGAAAATCTCGCCAAGATTCCCGGCATGCTGCACGACATGTATGCCAAAACGATGCACACCGTGATGAACCAGACCGTGACCGTGAACGGCGATACGGCCGAGGGCGAAACCTATTGTATCGCCTATCATATGAGCCGCCCCAACAAGGACGGCAAACATATGCGGTTCGACATGTTCATCCGCTATCAGGACAAGTTTCGACGCGTCAGCGGCGCGTGGAAATTCTCGCGCCGGCATCTGGAGGTCGACTGGGTGCAGACGGTCGAAGTCCAGATGATGGGCGGCTGACGCCCGTGAAGCTCGAAGGCAAGGCCGCGATCATCACCGGCGGTAGCGGAGCGATCGGCTCATCCGCGGCCAAGCATCTGCTGCGCGACGGTGCCGCCGTGCTGTTGATGGGCCGGCGGGCGGATGCGCTCGAGGAGACTCGCACGCGCCTGTTGGCGGAGATCCCGAAGGGGCGTGTCGAATGTCATCCGGGAGATGCCTGTATCGAGGCGGATGTCGAAGCTGCGATCAAGCACGCCTATTCCATGCTGGGCCGGCTCGATATTCTCGTGGCGACGGTGGGTGGCGGGAACGGGTTCGTTCCGCTGATGATGCTCGACGCGGACGCTTTCCGCGGGCAGTTCGAGCGCAATGTGGTCAGCACCTTCATGGCCGTGCGTCACGCGGTGCCGCTGATGGAGCCGGGCGGCGCGATCGTCTGCATCTCGTCCAATGCCGGGAAGCTGCCCTTCGCCTATCTCTCGGCGTATCACACCGCCAAAGGCGGCCTCGAGAATTTCGTCAGAGCCGCGGCCGAGGAGCTGGGCTCGGCTGGAATCCGTATCAATGCCGTACGGCCGGGCCTCACGCGCACCAGCCGCACCGGCTATCTCTGGGAAGCGGAGACGCTCGCGAAGTTCGTGGCCGAGTATCCGCTCGGGCGCGCGGGCGAGCCCGACGATATCGGCGCCGCCGTGCGGTTTCTCGCCGGCCCGGAATCGTCGTGGATGACCGGACAAAGCTTCGCCGCCGACGGAGGCCAGGAGCTGCGCAAGAATCCCGATCTCTCCGTTGAGGTCGCCCGCAATCTCGGACAGGCGGCGCTCGACGCGGCGCGGCGGGGCAAACCCAACGATTCAAAGCAACGCCAATAGGTGAGGAATGGAACAGGGTAAGGCCGGCTGGCCGAATGTGAGCTTCAATTATGCGGGCGCCGAGGTGCTGGTCACCGGCGGAACCAGCGGGATCGGGCTCGGCTGCGCGCTTGCTTATCGCGACGCGGGAGCGAAGGTTACGATCACCGGCACCAAGCCGGACGCCTCTTCCTACAAGAGCGATCTCGGGGCGTTTCGTTATCTGCAGCTGGACGTCACGAGCGATCCGGATGTCGATCGCGTTGCGAAGCTCGTTCCGGCGGTCGACATATTGATCAACAATGCCGGAATCGGCTGGGTTGGCGGCGGCATGGGTGAGCATGAGTACGAACCCGAGATCTTCGAAAAGGCGGTGCGCATGCATCTGTTGAGCCCGTACCGCCTGGCGCAAGCGCTGCAGCCGAAGCTCGCCAAGAGCAAACTGCCCGGCGGCGCCAGCGTCATCGGCATCGCATCCGAGGCCTCGTTTTTCGGAATCGAGACAGTGCCGGGCTATGGCGCTGCCAAGGCGGGGCTGGTGCAGTTGACGAAGACTCTCGCCATCCGTTGGGCGAAAGAGAATATCCGCGTGAACGCAGTTGCCGCCGGCCTGACGGAAAGCGGTATGACGGCTTGGATGATCGACAATGACGAATGGACCGGACCGACACGCGCCCGGACACCGTTGGGTCGGCTCGGAAAGCCGCTGGACGTTGCCGGGTCGGTTCTGTTCATGACCAGCGCGGCAGCAGCCTACATCACCGGTCAGACCATCATCGTCGACGGCGGCTACTGCATCTTTGGTTGACCGGCTATAGGAACACTGCCCCATCCTGCCAGGTTTCCCGTCAGAATCCCTGATGGGAGAGCATTGGTATGCTGAGATGGGCTTTGATATTCGCCGTGATTGCGCTGATCGCCGGACTGCTTGGATTCGGCGGCATCGCATCTGCCGCCGCCGGCATCGCGAAGATTCTTTTTTTCGTCTTCCTGGTGATCTTCCTGGTCTTCCTCGTGGCGGGAATTACGGCGGGTCGATCGATCTCGCGGTAGCTCGCAGTGCGCGGCCTGCCGCTGCTCGCGATCCTTTGCGCCGGCTGCTCGATCGGCCGCTCGGACGTTGCCGAGAAGGCGCGCACCGCGCTGATCGGCGCGCCGAAGTCGGAGATATTGCAGTGCGCTGGCGTTCCCGACCGGACGATGGTCCAGGACCGAGTCGAATACATGACATACGACAATGAGCAGACCGGTCAGAGCGGACTCACGCTGCCGATCATCGGCGGCGGCATCAATCTGGTGGGCGACGAATATTGCCGGACGACTTTTGCGATGGTCGATGGCCGCGTCAGGTCGTTGAGCTATGCGGGCAACACGGGAAACATGTTGGGCTCGCTCGCGATGTGCGGGTTTACGGTGGCGACATGCGTCGATGATCGAAAAAAAGAAAAAGCGGCCATGGAGCGGCCGCACTGAGGTCCTGAAATACCCCGATATCAGCCCCGGGTGAGGGCCAGAGCGCGTCTCGGTCACAGTCCGATCGGCCGCTCGACTCGTTTAGGGCTCCAGGATAAGCGAACTGGACCTTACTTCCAACTTAATCTTGGCACGTTCCGTGGCAAGAATCGGGCGGGAGCGAGGTATTGTCGTGGCGCACGGGTTTTGTCCGGAACCCCTCGGTCCCGGGACACGTTGCGCAGTTACGAACAACGACTTCGGAGCGGAGGAATGGGACGGCTGCTGACGACGTCCGCAATCGGTTTTGCCGCGCTGCTATCGCTATCGGCCTGCACGGATCCTTACGATCCGGGGCAACGTGCGGCGGGCGGCGCCCTATTGGGGGCAGGCACCGGGGCGGCTATCGGCGGACTTGCGGGCGGCGGACATGGGGCGGCGCTTGGCGCGCTGATCGGCGGCGGCGCAGGCGCCCTCGGCGGCTATGCGACGACGCCTCCGCCACCTCCGCCGCGCTACTACCCGGGCTACTGATGTCCAGAACAGTATGGAGTAAGAAAAATGAAACGGCTGCTGACGACTTCTGCGATCACGATGGTCGCCGCCCTCTCGCTATCGGCATGCAGTGACCCATATGACCCGGGTCAGCGCGCCGCTGGCGGCGCTCTGCTCGGCGCAGGCACTGGCGCTGCGATAGGTGGGCTGGCCGGCGGCGGCCGCGGCGCCGCTGTTGGCGCGTTGATCGGCGGTGGCGCCGGCGCGCTGGGTGGCTACGCCACCACGCCGCCGCGCTACTAGCGCCGCGGATTTCCGGCGAGGTGCGCTACGAGCTCTACTATTGGGCCGAGATCCAAGGCCGTGGAGAGTTCGTGCGCCTCGCGCTTGAGGAGGCGGGCGCCGATTATGTCGATGTCGCCCGCCTTGCGGAGAGCGAAGGCGGGGGCGACGATGCCGTCGTCCGCATGATGGACGCGCAGCAGGTCGCGAACCCCGCCTTCGCCCCGCCTTATCTCAGAGCCGGCCGATTGGTCATCGGTCAAACGGCCAACATCCTTCTGTTCCTCGGCGATCGTCACAAGCTCGCGCCGTCGGCGGAGAGCGGCCGATTGTGGACGCATCAGCTTCAGCTCACGATCGCCGACCTCGTGCAGGAAGTGCACGATACCCATCATCCGATCGCGAGCGCGCTCTATTACGAGGACCAGAAACCCGAGGCGCGCCGGCGCGCCGAGGATTTCCTGGAGAATCGCGCGCCCAAATATCTCGGATATTTCGATGGCATCCTCGTGCAGAACGGCGACGGCCGATACCTCATCGGCAGGCGGACGACCTATGCCGACCTGTCGCTCTTCCAGATCGTCGAAGGCCTGCGCTATGCTTTCCCCAAAGCGATGAAGCGATTGGAACGACGGTTCAAGCGCGTCTCGCAACTTCATGATTTCATAGGCGAGAAACCCCGGATCCGAGCCTATCTCGAATCGACCCGCCGCATCCCGTTCAATCAGATGGGCATCTTTCGCCGTTACGCGGAGCTGGACAGGAAGCGCTAGACCGGCTTCTGATTTCCCGCCCGAATTCCGGACAGCGAGGGACAGATGTCGATGAAGAGCCGCCACCCTGAGACGATTGCGCTTCACGCCGGCTATCGCAGCGATCCTGCGACGACGGCGGTCGCCGTGCCGATCTATCAGACGACGTCCTACCAGTTCCATTCGACCGAGCACGCGACCAATCTGTTCGCGCTCAAGGAACTCGGCAACATCTACTCGCGGATCATGAATCCGACCCAAGCCGTGCTCGAGGAGCGGGTCGCCGCCCTTGAAGGCGGCGTCGCCGCGCTCGCGCTCAGCTCCGGCCAGTCGGCGTCCTTGTTCGCTGTTCAGAACATCTGTCATGCGGGCGACAATTTCGTCTGCTCGACCGATATCTACGGCGGTACCTGGAATCTGTTCGCCAACACGATGAGGACGATGGGGATCGAGTGCCGGTTCGTCGATCCGGCCGATCCCGAGAATTTTGCCCGTGCCACCGATTCCCGGACGCGCTGCTACTACGGCGAGACGCTTCCCAATCCGAAGCTCATCGTTTTCCCTATCGCGGAAGTGGCGCGGATCGGCCGAGACCTCGGCGTGCCGCTGATCATGGACAATACCGCGTCGCCCGTGCTCTGCCGTCCGCTCGCGCATGGTGCGGCGGTCAGCATGCTGTCGACGACGAAATATCTCGGCGGCCACGGCACCTCGATCGGCGGCATCATCGTCGATGGCGGCAATTTCGACTGGGAGAAGCATGCGGATCGCTTCCCAATGCTGAACACGCCCGACCCCAGCTATCATGGCGCGGTCTGGACCCAAGCCGTGAAGCCGCTGGGGCCGATCGCGTATATCCTGAAAGCGCGTGTGACGCTGCTGCGCGACGTCGGCGCGGCCATGTCGCCCTTCAACGCCTTCATGTTCATCCTGGGGTTGGAGACCCTGACGCTTCGCATTCGTCAGCATTCCGCCAGCGCCGCGAAGGTCGCGGAGCATCTCGCGCATCATCCGAAGGTCAAGACCGTCATCTTCCCCGGCCTGATGACCGGCGAGGACAGACGGCGTGCCGACGCCTATCTGTCCGGCGGCTATGGCGGCCTAGTGGGTTTCGAGCTTCCCGGCGGTCTCGAGGCAGGCCGCCGCTTCATCGACAAGCTCGAGATGTTCTACCACGTCGCGAACATCGGTGACGCAAGGTCGCTCGCCATTCATCCCGCCAGCACGACGCACTCTCAACTATCGCCCGAGGAGCAGCTGCAGACTGGCGTCACGGAAGGTTATGTGAGGTTGTCGGTCGGCCTCGAGCATATCGATGACATCATCGCCGATATCGATCAGGCGCTGGCGGCGACCTGAGCGTCACTCGTCGGTGTCGGCCTCGGCAAGGTTTTTCAGCGTAATGGCGCCTGGAATGACCTTGCGCTTCCAGTCGCGCATGGAGCGGGCGATTTTCAAGGCGCCGGTGACGGTGGGCTCGTCCGTGCCGTTCAGACGAGCGAGATAGGCCCAATATTCGACGGTTTTCGCCGCGAGCACATCGGCACCGCGCAGCACGAATACCGGCTCGTCCGGATGCGCCCGCTTGAGCGTCGAGCTCGGGAGCGCGAGCTGCTCGCTGGCGGTCGGGACGTGGTCGGGCCGCTTGCCCGGCTGCGGCAGAGCCTTCTCCGCCCAGTTCGACAGCGCCGCCTGCTGCAGCCGTGCCCGTTCAATCTTCTCGGGCGAGACGCCGCGGTTCTGCGCCAGCCAGATCCACCAGCCGACGACCTGAGCCGACAGCATGTCGCGGCCGCGCATCACGAAGACGGGCTCGCCTTTGTCGGCGCCGTGGATGATGGAGTTCGGATCCGACAGCTCGTCGGACGCAGACGTATAGGGGAAGCGCAGGCGCAGAGTTCGCGCGAACTCTGCGAGCGTGTCGTCCTTGACCCCCGCCGGCGATGCCTTGGAAATCTCCGGGATGGCAAGGTCGAGCTGAGTCGCCATCGGAATTTCCGCCACGACGGGCCCGTACAGCCGGATCGCCTCGTCCAGCCCTTGCGGGGTCAGGCAGAAAGCATTCTCGCCGCGCGGCGGGTAGGGCTGGATCTCGCCGGCCTGTTCCATCGAGCGCGCAATATCGAGCACGGCAGGCATGTCCGGCGGAATCTTGAGCACGCGACCGAGATGCAGGGACTTCAGCAGGCCCTCACGCGTAAGCTTCGTGGTCTGCGCGGGAGCTTCGCTCATGGGCGACTCGGCATCGATCGTTCGCATCCCAAGAGTGTGGGTCCTTTTGCCTTCATCGAAAAGACCTTTCCCGATCAGAGCAGCCCTTCGAGAAGCCGCGCGCTCCACTCTCCGATTCTCTCGCCGAGAGGGCGGTCGGCCCATTCATTGAACTTGATGGGCGTCCCGGCCTTGCGATCGTTCTGAAAGGCCGCCTCCATCTGTCCTGCGAAATCCTGGCTGAGCACGATGACGGCGAGCTCGTTGTTCCAGATCACGCTCCGCGCATCCAGGTTGGATGAGCCGACGATCGACCACACGCCGTCGATCGTCGCCGTCTTACCATGCAGGAACACGTCGCGTCGCTCAAAAATCTTGATGCCCGCCGCGAGTAGGCCGGCATAGTGGGAACGGCCGGCGGCGAGCGTCGCCTGCGAGTCGCTCTGCCCCTGCACGATCAGCTCGACATCGACGCCACGATGCGCCGCGCTCTTCAGAACCTCTTCGTCTTCGGGCGTCGGATCGAAATAAGCGGTCGAGATCCAGACTCGCGACCGGGCATGGCGGATCGCCGAAAGCAACGCGATGTAAATTTGCAGGTCGCCCTTCTGCGGCGCTTCCGGCGTGACCCTTACGTCGTCATGTCCGATGGCCGTCTGGGGCGGGAAGAAAGTCCTTTGGGGCAGGGGAGGGCCCTTTTGCGCCGACCAGGCGTCGAGAAAGGCGTGCTGCATTTCGCGGACAGCCGGTCCCTCGATCTGGACGTCGGTGTCGCGCCATCTGAGCCACCACCGATCGCGGGAGCCCGTCTCGGCGCCGCCATAGATGTAAATTTCGGTAATGTTGATGCCGCCCGTGATGCCGAGCTTACCGTCGACGACCAGCAGCTTCCGGTGATCACGATCATTGGGGTTGTAGCCTGCCCGCGCGTTGAGCGGGTTGAGCGGATTGTATTCGACGATCTTCACGCCGGCCGCGCGCAACCGGTCCCAGAAAGCTGAAGGTGTGTCGTGCGAACCCTGGCTGTCATAGATCAGCTGAACGGCGACCCCGGCTCGGCACTTCTCGATCAGAAGCCGCGAAATCTCGTCGCCGATCGTGTCCGCCGCAAGGATATAGAATTCGAGATTGATCGTGTCCTTGGCGCTCTGAATCGCCTGCTTCATGGCCGCGTAGGTAGCAGGGCCGTTTTGCAGCAGCGTGACCTTGTTGCCCGCTGTGAGCGGTGTGCCGGCGGCCTCGCCTTGGGACGCGACCTGGCGTTGGAGCGCTTCGTCATCGCCGGGAAATCGCGCGAGCCGCTTGATCTCGGTTTCGGCCTCTAGGGACGGAAGCATTCCGTTGGGGCCAAGTATGGCCGGCGGCCGATTGGCCTCCGGTTCAACCGCGAGCTGTCGGGCGGTCGGGATCGAGACACAGCCGACTGAGGCGAGGCAGACCGCCGCGGCGGCGATTCGCAGTCCACGCATCGGATCCCAAGTCCCGGAAAATCGGTAGACGGCAATAGTACCGCCCGAAGCGCGAATTTGTTCCTGCTAGGGCGTGGATCCGGCTGGCAGGGCGCGCCGGACGGGCTCGTCGCAATCCGCGGGCAGCCGCCAATCCGGGTCGACATGCGCGGGCATGCCGGCGCGCCCCGGATTGAGAAAGGATTGCGCCGCCTGCGCGCCGGTGGGCCATCGTGATCGAATGAAGGCGACCAGGGCCCGGATATCGGAATCGCCGAGTTGGTCGCGGAAGGACGGCATATCGGTCTCGTAACCAGGCCCCGCGATGTCGAGCACGCTGAACTTGATGATGTGGAACAGCTCCTCGTCGCTGTGCATCCAGGCGTGTCCCGTGCCGTCGAGCGGCGGCGCCGGCAGGCGCCCGCGGTCGTTCACCCGCCGCCAATTGGGTTGGCCTTGAAGTTTTTCGCCGTGACAGCCCGCGCAACGCGCGGCGTAGATGTCCCGGCCGTGTTCGATCGTCCGCGGCATCTGCGAGCCGCCTATCAGCAGAATTGCTGCCGCGGCGACCGCAACCGGGATAGCCGCGGTAAGCAAAGAGCGCATAGCCATGGACTGCGGATGACATGTCCCCGCGCAAGGCGCAATGGGCCGATGGGATTTACTCTGCCCTTCGAGGGTTGCTCCATCGGATGGACTTGGAGCACCCCTTGCCCATATAAGGCGCCATGGCTCTTCCGTTTCGTAAAATGCATGGGCTCGGCAACGATTTCATCGTGCTGGACGCGCGCGTCCGGCCGATCGCGCTCACGCCTGCCGATGTCGTGGCGCTCGCCGATCGCCGAACCGGCGTCGGGGCCGACACGATTGCGGTGATCGAGCCTGCGCGGGATAGGGAGGCCGACCTTTTCGTTCGCTTCCATAATTGCGACGGGGGCGAGATCGGCACGTGCGGAAATGCCACGCGCTGCATCGCAATGCTGCTCTTCGCAGAAACCGGACGGGACCGGGTGCGGATCGCAACCGCGGACGGAGTGCTCGAGGCTTGGAGATCCGGGGGCCAAATCGCAGTCGATATGGGTCGTCCGCGGCTGGACTGGCGCGATCTTCCGCTGGCCGAACCGGTCGACACGCTGCATCTCCCGATCTCTGGCCCGCTGGCCGATCCGGTCGGGGTCAGCATGGGCAATCCTCATGCCGTTTTCTTCGTCCCGGATGCCGAGGCCGTCGATCTGCCCGAGCTCGGCCCTGCGATCGAGCACGCGCCGCTTTTCCCGGAAAGGGTCAATGTCGAGGTCGCGACCGTCGAAGCGCCCGACCGTATCCGCATGCGGGTCTGGGAACGCGGGGCGGGGATCACGCTCGCCTGCGGCAGCGGGGCCTGCGCGACGCTCGTCGCGGCCGTGCGTCGGGGTCTTTCCGCGCGAAAGGCGACGCTCGTGCTCGACGGCGGCGATCTCGCGGTCGAGTGGCGCGATGATGATCGCGTGATCATGACCGGCCCGGCCGCGACGAGCTTTATTGGCGAGATCGACGAATCGTTGTTCCCCGGAACGGCCGGACGCGCCGCGGCATGAGCAGCAGGACCTCCGCCAAACCCGTCGAAATCCTCACTTTTGGGTGCCGACTGAACGCCTACGAGTCCGAAGTCATGCGCGGCCACGCCGCGGCGGCGGGCCTGTCGGACACGATCATCGTCAATACGTGCGCGGTGACGTCGGAGGCTGAGCGACAGGCCCGTCAGGCTATTCGTCGCGCCCATCGCGCAGACCCGCAGGCGCGGATCATCGTCACCGGCTGCGCGGCCCAGATCGATCCTTCCTCGTTCGCCGCCATGGCAGGGGTGTCGCGTGTGCTCGGCAATAGCGAGAAGCTCGACAGGGCAAGCTGGGGCGCCGCCGAGACAGGAATCGCGGTCAACGACATCATGGCGGTGCGCGAAACCGCGAGCCATCTCGAAGCCGGATTCGACGGCAAGGCCCGCGCCTTCGTCCAAGTGCAGAATGGCTGCGACCATCGTTGCACCTTCTGCATCATCCCGTTCGGGCGGGGGCCGGCGCGCTCTGTGCCGATCGGCGCTGTCGTGGCGGAGGTGCGGTCACTGGTCGAACACGGCTTTCGCGAGATCGTGCTGACCGGCGTCGATCTCACCTCCTACGGTCCCGATCTTCCCGGGCAACCCACGCTCGGCCAGATGATCCGGCGGCTGCTCGCGGCGGTGCCGGAGCTGGAGCGGCTACGGCTTTCTTCGCTCGATCCTAAGGAGATCGATGCCGATCTCTGGCGTTTGGTCGCCGAGGAGGCGCGTCTGATGCCGCATCTCCATCTCAGCCTCCAGGCGGGCGACGACATGATCCTGAAGCGGATGAAGCGGCGCCATTCCCGTGCCGATGCGATCGAAGTCTGCCGTCGGGCGCGCGACCTCAGGCCGGGGATCGCCTTCGGCGCGGATCTCATCGCCGGCTTCCCGACCGAGAGCGAAGAGATGTTCCGCAACAGCTTGGAACTGGTTGCCGAATGTGATCTCGGTTTTCTCCATGTCTTCCCTTATTCGGCCAGAAAGGGCACGCCCGCCGCGCGGATGCCGCAAGTGCCGCTCGAGCTGCGCCGCCGCCGGGCGGCGGAGCTGCGGGCGGCGGGCGAACGCCAATTGGCCGACTTCCTCAAGGCGCAGATCGGGGCGAAGGCGTGGGTGCTGGTCGAAAGGCCGGGGGAGGGGCGGAGCGAGCATTACGCGCCGGTGAAGCTTGATTCGACTGCGGCCGCGGGGCACGTGGTCCGTGCCCGGGTCCAAGCGGTCGACGGCGGCGCCCTCATCGCATGCGCTGAGGGGGCGACAGCCCAAGCCGCATGAGCGACGTCTCGTCAGAAGCGAAGCGGCCGGGCTGGTTCCAGCGGCTGAAGCAAGGGCTTTCGCGCTCCTCGTCGCGGCTGACCGAAGGCCTGACCGCGATCCTCGTCAAGCGCAAGCTCGACGGCGACACGCTTCAGGAAATCGAGGATTTGCTGATCGAAGCCGATCTCGGCCCCGCCACTGCGGCAAAATTGGCGGAGGAGCTCGGGGCTTCGCGCTTCGGCAAGGAAGTGACCGATACGGAAGTCAGGAGTTTTCTGGCCGATCGGATCGCTGCTTTGCTCGCGCCGATCGCCGTTCCTCTAACCTTCTCTACAGATGCGAAGCCTTTCGTCATGCTCGTCGTGGGCGTCAATGGCGTCGGCAAGACGACGACGATCGGCAAGCTCGCGCAGAGTCTGCGCGCACAAGGCAAGCGCGTGATGATGGCCGCCGGCGATACGTTCCGCGCGGCTGCGGTGGCGCAACTCGCGATCTGGGCCGAACGGACCGGCGTTCCCATTGTCCGCAAGGAGGAGGGCGCCGATCCGGCGGCGCTCGCCTATGAGGCGCTCGAGCAGGCGCGCCGCGAGGGCATGGACGTCCTCCTGATCGACACAGCCGGCCGCTTGCACAACAAGGCAGGACTCATGCAGGAGCTCGCCAAGATCGTGCGCGTGCTGAAGAAGCTCGATCCATCGGCGCCCCATTCGACGTTGCTGGTGCTCGACGCCACGACCGGCCAGAACGCGCTGCGTCAGGTCGAGACCTTCCGCGAGATGGTCGCCGTCGACGGCCTCGTCGTGACGAAGCTCGACGGCTCGGCCAAGGGCGGCGTGCTGATCGCGCTTGCCGAGCGCTTCGGTCTGCCCGTTCATGCGGTCGGGGTCGGCGAGACCGCCGACGATCTTCAGCCTTTCGACCCGGCGGAGTTCGGTCGTTCGCTGATGGGACTGGGCTAAAAGAGGTCGCCGGTCATTCCTGCCGGATTCCCGCTCGGCGGGAAGTGCGATTGCCCCAGCCGCGCACGGTAGTCGTCGAGCGCCCAGCGCACCGAGGGAAAGGCGAGGTCGAGCCAGGGGATGTCTTCCCACTCGAACAGCCGCACCTCGGCGCTTTCCGGGCCGGCCGAAAACCCCGGCTCGGCCAGCGTCGCGCGGTAGATCAGCTGGACCTGGCTGATGCGCGGAATCGAATAGACGCCCAGAAGGGCATCGATGCTGATGCGGGCGCAGGCTTCTTCCCAGGCCTCGCGGCGGGCGCCGTCCTCGGGGGATTCGTGGAGCTCCAGAAAGCCGGCGGGAAGAGTCCAATAGCCCTTGCGCGGCTCGATTGCGCGGCGGCACATCAGTATCCGGCCCTCGACCGAGACGACCGCGCCGGCAACGACCTTCGGGTTCTCGTAAGCGATGTAGCCGCAATCGGGGCAGGTCAGCCGCTCGCGGTCGTCGCCATCTGGAATTCTGCGGATTCGAGGGCCCTGGTCATTCGCGCTCATGCGCCGAACATGCGCCAGGGAGCCGGCGCTGAAAAGACGTCAGGCCGTGATGTCGACGTAGGTGCCGCGCGGCGCCCGGGGATCGTAGCCGTCCCGCGGCTCGGGGATGACGCGGTTTTGCCGTTGCCCCGAAGGCTGGCCGCCGGAACGGTCTAGCTGCGTCCCCGTGTTCGTCCTGCCGCGTACGGTCGTCGACAGGATTTCGGCGATGTTTTGGCTCGGTTGTACGGCCATGCTCTTTCTCCAACCCGAGCCCGATAATACCGGTAAATTGTTAACAAATCAAAGGCGCGACCCCCGGAAGCTCCTTTCCTTCCATCCATTCCAGGAATGCCCCCCCTGCGGTGGATACATAGGTAAACGCGTCTTCGACCCCCGCGGCGTTGAGCGCGGCGACTGTGTCGCCGCCGCCGCCGATCGAGATCAGCTTGCCCTTCTTCGTCAGTTCTCCGACCGCGCAGGCGATCGCGATCGTGCCCTTGTTGAAGGGTGAGATTTCGAAGGCGCCCAGCGGCCCGTTCCACACGATCGTGCGGCAGCCATCAAGCCTGCCGGAGATCTTGTGGATGCTGACCGGGCCGATGTCGAGGATCATCCGGTCGCGCGGAACGGCATTGACGGCGACCGTCTGGGGCGTCTGACCGGCCGCGAATTTCTCGGCCACCACCGCGTCGATCGGAAGGATGATGTCGCAACCCTTCTTGCGGGCCTCTTCCTCGATCGCATGCGCTTGCTCGAGCATGTCCCTTTCGCAGAGGGAAGTGCCGATATCGAGGCCGCGCGCGGCGAGGAAGGTATTGGCCATCCCGCCGCCCAGCACCAGCGCGTTAACCTTGCCGACCAGGTTGCCCAGAAGCTCTAGCTTGGTCGAAACCTTGGCGCCGCCGACGATCGCGAGCACCGGCCGTTCGGGAGAGCCCAGCGCCTGGTCCAACGCCCTGAGTTCGGCCTCCATGCCGCGTCCGGCATAAGCCGGCAGAAGCTGGGTGATCCCCGCGATGGACGCGTGGGCCCGGTGCGCGGCGGAGAAGGCGTCGTCGACGTAAAGGTCGCCGAGCTTGGCGAGCCCCTTGGCGAATCCCGCGTCGTTGGCCTCTTCACCCTTGTGGAAGCGCAGATTTTCCAGCAGCAGGACGTGCCCGTCCTGGAGCTGAGCCACGGCCCGTTCCGCTGCCGCGCCGATGCAATCGTCGGCAAAGGCGACAGGCAGGCCGAGCTGCCGCGCGATGGTCGGGACCAGGGGCGCCAGCGATTCCTTCGGATCGCGCCCTTTCGGCCGGCCGAAATGCGACATCAGCACGATACGCGCGCCGCCTCGCGCCAGCTCCTGGACCGTCGGGGCGAGCCGGTCGATCCGGGTCGTATCGGTAACCTGCCCGTCACGGACCGGTACATTGAGGTCGGCGCGCAGCAGCACCTTTTTGCCCCGGACATCCAGCCCATCGAGCGTGCGAATCTTGGCCATTTCAGGCTTCCTCGAAACTCGTCTCCAGCGGGCGCGAAAAAACCACGCGACCGGCCGCGGAGCAAGCTTTGCGGCCTATCCATGGGAGGAATCCGGGCTAGCGATCGGCGAAACGGTTGGTGGCGGCGATCAGCGCCGAGCGGATGCCCGGCTCGAGGGCCGAGTGTCCCGCATCGGGGACGATGACATATTCGGCCTCGGGCCAGGCGCGATGGAGAGCGTCTGCCGTCGCGATCGGGCAGACCAGGTCGTAGCGGCCCTGTACGATGATGGCCGGGACATGCCGAATGCGATCGATGCCCTGGAGCAACGCGTCGCGCGGCTCGAACAGATTGTTGCGAAAAAAATGCGCTTCGATCCGCGCAAGGCCGACAGCGTGGCGCTCTTCGCCGGACGTCGACAGGACCTCCGGGTTGGGCAAGAGCGTGGAGCAGGAGCCTTCGTAAATGCTCCAAGACCGCGCTGCCGGCACGCGTATCGCGGGATCGGGATCGTTGAGCCGCCGACTATAAGCTTCGAGTAGATCGGCGCGCTCGGCTTGGGGCACGAATCCGGCAAACCGCTCCCAAGCTTCGGGGAAGATCGTTCTCATTCCGTAGAGGAACCAGTCGATCTCCTCGGGTCGCATTAGAAAGACGCCGCGCAGGATCAAGCCGCGGACTCGTTCCGGATGAGCAATCGCGTAAGCGAGCGCGAGGGTCGAGCCCCAGGAGCCGCCGAACACACACCATCGCTCGATCGCCAGATGCGCCCGCAGCTTTTCGATATCGGCGACGAGGAGGCCGGTATCGTTGTCGCGCGTCTCGCCGAGCGGCGTCGATCGTCCTGCGCCGCGCTGATCGAATATGACGATGCGGTAGCGCTTGGGGTCGAAGAAGCGGCGATGGGTGGGCGAGGCGCCGGCGCCCGGACCGCCATGGAGGAACACGACCGGCAGCCCATTGGGCGTCCCGGATTCCTCCCAATACAAGCTGTGGACGGGATCGACCCGAAGATGCCCGGAGCGATAAGGCTCGATCGAAGGGAAGAAGGGGATGCGGGTCATTGATCGCCGACGCGCGCCGAAAGGAGCGCGAGTGTATGTCCGGCTTGATCGGGAGCCAAGCGTTGCCATGCTGCGCGAGCCCATAGGTCGCGCCTCGACTCGCCGCTTGACGAAAAGCCGCGCTGGATCCGGCTTCCGGGGAGTGCGTGGCCGGAAAGCCCGAGGTCGTGTTTCAGGCGCCGAACTGGAGGTCGCCCTCGTCCTTGACCTTGCGCAGGATCGAGACGCGCAGCTTGTTGAGCGCGCGTTGTTCAAGCTGGCGAATGCGTTCCTTGCTGACGCCAAGCTCCTTGCCCAATTCCTCCAGCGTCACCGCCTCGTCCGACAGCCGGCGCTGGCGAATGATCGTCTGCTCGCGCGGAGAAAGATCGCCGATCGCCTCGGCGAGCCAGGCCGACCGTGTCTTGGCATCGCGCAGACCAATGACGACGTCTTCCGGGTTGGGTGCGGCGTCGGGCAGGAGATTTTGCCATTCGTCATCGCTGGAGTCGCGCATCGGCGCGTTCAGCGACTGGTCCGAGCCCGAAAGGCGCATCTCCATGTCCTTCACATCAGCCAACGCGACGTCGAGCTGGTCGGCGATCCAGGCCCTTCCGTCATCGGTCAGCGTCTCGCCGCTGCCCTCGATCTTCGCCCTGAGCCGCCGAAGGTTGAAAAACAGCGCCTTCTGGGCCCCGGTCGTACCGGTTCGCACGATCGACCAGTTGCGGAGCACGTAATCCTGCATGGCCGAACGGATCCACCAGGCGGCATAGGTCGAAAATCGGACCTCACGGCTCGGTTCGAACCGTGCCGCAGCCTGCATCAGGCCGACATTGCCTTCCTGGATAAGATCGCCCGCGGGCAATCCGTAATTGCGGAACCGCGAGGCGAGGGACACCACCAGTCGCGTATAGGACCGGACCAGCTTGTGCAGAGAGGCTTCGTCGCCCGCTTCGCGCCAGCGGCGCGCGAGTTCGAACTCGTGGTCGCGCTCCAGCATCGGCTCGCGCATGGCCGACCGGATGTATTCCAGGTTGGCTTTTTGAGTCGTCGGATCGTCGATGTGAGCCATGGTGGAAATCCTGCGTGGATGCGCGAGACGGTCTGGTGTCTCCCCTCCGGGTGCCCTTTCGATACGCAGGAGCGGCCCGACTGAATCACAGACGCTTGGGCGAGGTGTGTGTTCCCATATGGGATGTGAAACTGCCTTTGGCTATGCCTCGAAAAGCTCGTCGATCGAGCCGTCCGGAGCAATAGACGCCGCGAGGAGGGGACCTCCTTCGGTCGCTCCGCCGTCGAGCGTGACGGCATAATCTTCGAGTTTAGCGCCGCCCTTTGCGGGATCGTAGCCCCTGAAAATACGAGTAAAAGTCTCGAATCGGGTTGTCACCCGGTCGAACCCTCCGGCTGCCCACCAGAAGCTGTCTCCTTGGGCCGCCAGCGGCCGGGCCGGATCAATTCCGGCATGCACGAAAAGCAACCCACCATTTCCGGTATCGTCGGTCAGGGCGGCGCGATGGAGCACCGTCATGAACTTGTCATGGCCGGCATGCTGGCGGATCGAATCCCGGAGCCTGTTGGTCCAGCGCGCCATGGTCATGGCGCCGTCGCGCGTGGCTGCGAGGCCCGCCTTGGGATCGCCACCATAGGCCTCTACGGTCGCGGCCGCTCCGCGCTCCAGCATCCAGGCGAGGACCTCGCGGGGGTTCGGCGCGAATTGGATTTGCAGGAGCTTGCTCCACATCTCCTCCTGCATGCCGCGCAAATAGACGAAATCTTCCGGAATCATGCCCGGCCGCGCGAGAAGGTGGGTTCTGAAGGCGAGAAGATGGTCGATCGTGCCGACAGGGTCGCCGGCGCCTAGATAGTTGCCCAGATAGACGAGTCGGTCGCCGAGCGCGAACCGCTCGGCAATGGCGAGATGCAGCCGGGCGAGGCGGTCGACCGCGCCATGGCAGGCCGCAACCGCCCAGACTCGCCGCGGACGCCCGAGGCGGGCAAAGGCCGCGGAATCGCTCACAGATTGGTAGCCGAGAAGGGACTCACGCCCATAATGTTAACGGGCGTGCTCCCAGTCGGAAAGTTATTAGGCGGCTTTGCCGAGAACGGCTTCCAGACGCTCGGCGGCGCGGGCCTCGTCGATCTTTTCGACCGCCGCCAGTTCGCGGGCCAGCCGCTCCAGCGCGGCCTGATAGATCTGCCGCTCGCTGTAGGATTGTTCGGCCTGCTCGGTATTGCGCCGTAGATCGCGCAGCACCTCAGCGATCGAAACCGGATCGCCAGAATTGATCTTCGCCTCGTATTCCTGGGCCCGGCGGCTCCACATGGTGCGGCGCACCCTAGCGCGCCCCTGAAGCGTTTCGAGGGCCGCCTTCAGACGGTCTTTGGAACTCAAACGGCGCAAACCCGACGTTTTCGCCTTGGCGACCGGAATCTTGAGCTTCATGCGTTCCTTTTCGAACGTGATCGCATAGAGGCTCACCGACTGTCCGGCCACAGTCAGGGTTTCGACCCCGTCGACCTTACCCACGCCATGGGCGGGGTAGACCACGAGATCACCGGCGGCGAAGTCTAGTTTCTGTGACATACGCGATGCTTTTCCTCGATCGAGCGCCCGAAACTCGAGCGCAAGCGTCGACGCGCATCGTCCTCGTGGTTGCCAAAGAAGGGCAAGCCCGAACGGTTCGCTAGTGGGGAGCGAGATCCGTTCTCCCCGCCGTCAGCGGAGCGAGAACCGGCGATCGACCATAATTACCAAGCATAGCGCAAAATATTGCCTGTTACAAGAAAGCAACGGTGTTTGGCACGGTCTCAGTTTGAAATGGTTCCCTTTTTGCTAACCAAATAGGCATCGGTCATCGTTGCCAAATCCTCCATTGACCATGCGAAATCCGCAACGCCCGCAGCTATCGCGGGAGTATCCCGCGTCATTTTGTGCAGGCCGACAAAGTTGTCGCGCATGGCGAATAGTCGAATGCTAAGTCCGCGATGCCACCAAAGCCGGCAACCAGCTCGACCGCATACCATCGTATGCTGCCTGGATCTACTTGTGGTCTCCCCTAATAGAAGTTGTATCCGCTTGCTCGCTATAATCGTAATCGTTGAGCCGGAGAGCGAGCATGGACGCCGAACTGATTACGAAAGTGGCCCGGCATATGGTCGAGAAGCACCGGGGCGAGGGCCTGCGTCATGCCGTGCTGCGAGCGGAGCAGCTTCACGACGACCCTGAGGCAGCCGCTCTGTGGCAGCACGTCGTCAAGGCCATCCGCGTGATAAACAGGATGGCGCCGACGTTGCCGAACCAGGTCAGGTGCCGGGTTTCGAGCTGAAATGCTCGGCGTACTTGTTCGGTACGTCCTTCCACTGATCGGCGTCCGCGGGCGCCGGCTTCTTGCGGGTGATATTGGGCCATTGCTCCGAGAAGTCCCGATTCATCTCGGCGAAAGCTTCCGCGCGCGGGTCGCTGTCCGGAACGATCGCCTCGACCGGACATTCGGGCTCGCAAACGCCGCAATCGATGCATTCGTCGGGATGAATGACCAGCATGTTCTCGCCTTCGTAGAAGCAGTCCACAGGACAGACTTCGACGCAGTCGGTGTATTTGCACTTTATGCAGGGCTCGGTGACGATATAGGGCATTAGCGGCTCCGAAACGGTCCGGCGACCGGTCGATTCACGAATCCGGGCAACATATGCGACAGGCGGGTGGAAATTGCCAACCCCCGGCAGGCCGCATACCCCGTTTTAACGGCCATGCAAGCATTGCAGGGCCATCGTCGGTCCATGAGTCTGATCAAGAACCGCAAGCTCGCCTTTGAAATCTCGTGCCTCTCCGAAGGGCGCTGGACGATCGATTGCGTCGTCCATGACGAGGAGGAAGCGGTTAATTACGGCCGAACCCTGCTCAGAACCGGCGAATGCGAGGAGGTTCGGATCGTCCGCCACCGGACCGGACCGACCGGTTTCACGGTCGAGACGGAGATCCTGCGGGAGGTCGCGCCGCGCGACAAGAAGGCGCCCGTGGCGCTGGCGGGAGACCCCGACCAGGTGCCGGTTTGCCAGGATTCCGGGGCGCTCTACGGCATCGACGCCCGTTTGGCGGTCGGAAAGCTCATGCGGCGGTATCTCGAACAGGAAGGGATTACGGCAACCGAGCTCATGCACGTCTGGCCCTATATGCGACGCCTGGACGACAAGGCCGGCCAGCTGGTCGCAGCCGCCATCTATCGGGTTTCCGAAGCGCAGGCGAAAATCCTGGGGATCGGCCCCAAGGAGCGCCTCGCCACCTTGCAACGCTGGGTTGCCAAGGCGATGGAACGGGTCCGCGAATTCGACTTTTTGCGACGCAAGATTCCTTTCGATTTGGCCAACCTCGAGCATTCGATGCGACGCTTGGACGCGGCGATCGGCGACGGCCAGAGGCAATTCGGACTAACCGCCCAGCTGTCCTATCAGCTTCTCGGCGTGGGCTCCCTGGCCGGCCGGCTCGAAAAGCTGCTCGAGATGGCCGAAGGGGCGAAGGAGCCCCATCTTTTCGAGACCCTGGACGGCATGATCGCCGACGCCCTCAGCTTTCCTTCGATCGTGAACGACATGCTGGCTGCGCTGCCCAACCGCGCCGCGGGCATCGCCCGTTTGGCGGACGTCGTGACCGGGCGGTTCGCGCCTGGACCGGGCGAGCGCGTCGATCCGGTCTTCGGCCGATTCGTGAAGCTCCAAGCCGGACGCTCTCTCCCGATCAGCGGCGCGATCATGCTCGACTGGCTGATTGGAGAGGTCGGGCGCGACAAACCTCTGGATCGGCACAATCCGGACGGTGAAGACGCCCTGCTGCAGAAGCTTCTGCCGCGGCTCAGGGACGATAAGGGCGCGCTCCTGGGCGGGGTTCGCATGCAGGAGGCGATCGGTGCCTTCCGCCTCGGACAGCGCCAGCGGGTGCTGCGCGGGATGGGCATGCACGACCAGGCCAACGAGCTCGCGAAAGTCTGGTCGCTCGACATGGTCGAACGCATGGCTCCGCTCGTCGAAATTTAGCGCTCGGCCGCTACGACCTCGGCCGCGTTCGGCCGGGCATGCCGGCGGGTCTCGCGATAGACGATGTAGAGGCCGCTCGCGATAACCACGAGCGCCCCTTCAAGCGTCCGGCGGCTGGGCAGCTGATCCCATATCAGAAAACCGAACAGCGCGCCCCAGAGGATCGATGAGTAGGTGAAGGGCGCAAGCGCGGCGGCCGGGGCGCTTCTGTAGGCGTGCGTCACGCAGAGCTGCGAGAAGGCGCCGATGAGTCCTACGCCCGCCAATCCGACCCATTCCCAGCCGGTCGGTCGCACCCAGACGAAGGGCAGGATCGTCCCGAAGATCGCGCAGCCGATCACGGCGAAATAGAAGACCGTCGTGACCGGAGCCTCTGTTTTGCCGAGCTGGCGGACGGTTATCATCATCACGGCGCTCAGGAACGCGGCCAGCACGCCCATTCCGGCTCCGGCTTCGGCGCCGGAGGTGAACCAGCTGAGGCTCGGGTGGGTCATGATGACGACGCCGACGAAGCCCACGAGCACGGCTCCCCAGCGATGAAGGCCGACCGCTTCCGCCAGCAGCGGCACCGAAAGGGCCGTCACGAAAAGCGGCGAGGCGAAGGTCAGCGTGGTGGCGTCCGCAAGCGGCAGAAGGGCCACGGACCCGATATAGGGGATCATTGCCAGATTGCCGATCGCGCCGCGAAACAAATGCCCGAAGGGCCGCTTTGTCCGCATCATGCGCACGCCGCCCTCGCGCTGCATCACCAGTGCGATGGGGCCCAGCGAGATGATTTGGCGGAAGAAGCCGATCTCCGTGACGGGAAGATGATCGGACAGCAGCTTGACGATCGTGTTCATCGCCACGAAACCGAAGCTCGACAACAGGATGAAGCCGATTCCGTGGGCCAGGTTCTCGCGTCCGGGCGCGCCGCGCGGAGCGGTCTCGGTGGGCGGGGAAAGCGTCGCCTCGGACAAAGCGGCGGAACTCTGGTTTCGGGTGGAGGTCGAACCTAAGCCGTCGCGACGGCGGATTCCAGTGGCGGGAACCGCCGCTAATGAGCCAACGCCGCGGCGTCCTCGGCCTTCGGACGGTCTTGCGGGCGCGTCGAACGCATGAAAATGAGGACCGGCGCGAAGACGATCGAAAGCAGTGCCATCAGCCGGAAGACATTCACATAGGCGACCATGCCGGCCTGCTGCGTAAGGCTGAAATTGAGCATCTCCATCGCGGCCTGTCCGGTCATTCCGGGCGTGGGCGGCATATGGCGGAAGGGCGTCATATAAGCGCCCAAATAGGCGTGGTTGCTCTGCGTGAACTCGGTCAGCTGCGAGACGACGATCGAGATTCCGACCGAGGCGCCCATGTTGCGCATCAGCGCGTAGAAGCCGGACGCCTCGGTGCGTACATAGGTCGGCAGCGACGAGAAGGCGAGCGCCGTCATTGGCCCGAAGACGAGCCCCATCCCGAAACCCTGCACGATGCCCCAGGTGACGATCTCGCGGGCGCCGACCATCAGCGACCAGCCCGACATGACGTACATGGACAGGCTGATGACGACGAGCCCGATCACCACGAGCGGTCGCGCGTCCAGGCGGTTGGAGAGCCGTCCATAGAGCATCATCGCGGCGATCGTGCCGAAGCCGCGCGGCCCCATGACGAGCCCCGCGGTCACCACCGGATAGTTGAGCTCCGTCTGCAGAAGCTGCGGCGTCAGCACCATCGAGCCATTGAAGACCACGCCGATCATGATCGCGATCAGGAGGCTCAACACGAAAGCCCGGTCTTTGAACATGACCGGATCGAGAAACGGACGCTTGGTCGTCATGCTGTGGACGACGAACATGTAGATGCCGAAGACGAAGAGCGCGGTCTCGATCTGGATCTCGGGTGATGCGAACCATTCCTTTTGCTCGCCGCGATCCAGCGCCAGCTGCAGGCTTGCGAGCGCCAAGGACAGGAATGCGAAGCCGAACCAGTCGAACTTGCGGTCCTGGATGCGGGTCGTCTCCGGGATGAAGGCAAGCGCCGCGATTACGGCCGCTACGCCGATCGGCAGATTGATATAGAAGCACCAGCGCCAATTGTACTGATCGGTGAGGAAGCCGCCGAGGGTGGGGCCGATGATCGGCCCCACCATCACGCCCATGCCCCAGATCGCCATCGCGCGGCCCATCTCCTCGCGCGTGTGGGTGTCGAGCATGATCGCCTGCGAGAGCGGCATCAGCGAGGCCGCGAAGACGCCCTGCAGGATCCGGAACAGCACCATCTGCGGCAGCGTCTGCGCGATACCGCAAAAGAGCGACACGACAGTGAAGCCTGCCATCGAGATCACGAACAGACGGGTCCGGCCAAAGCGCGCCGACATCCAACCCGTGGCCGGCGTCGCGATGGCGCTGGCGACGATATAGGAGGTCAGCACCCAGGAGATCTGATCCTGCGTCGCGTTAAGACTCGCCTCCATATGCGGCAGCGAGACATTGACGATCGTCATGTCCAGCGCCTGCATCGTGGTGGCCAGCACGAGGATGATCGTGATCACGAGCTTGTTGGGAGAATTCGCCGGCAGCGCCCGAAGGCTGACCGAGGGTGTCGCGTCGCGCTTCATGCGACCTCAGGCGACCAGATGGGCGCTGGAGAAGGCGAAGAGCCGCCGCCGTCCCAGCATCACGACGTCAAAGGCTGCTCCGAACAACCGTGCGATCGACGGGTCGAGCACGTTCAAGCCGCCGGCGTAAGCGCCGAAGGCCGGCAGCACGGCGCGAATGCCGTCGCTTGCGAAGCACCGGCCGGAGACTCGAGCCGCGCGGGTCGCCACTGAGGCGGTCGGATGGAAATGGCCCGAGATCTCGGCAGTCCCCGCTTCGGGTGGCAGCTTCGAAGCCTGATGACGAAAGGAGACCGGACCGATCGACAGTTCGCGGAGCGTTCGTCCGCCCCAGGAATCGGGTGGATCGGGATCGTGATTGCCGGCGATCCAGATCCAGTCGCGCCCGTTTGTGAGTCTCGCGATCCGGTCCGCATCGGCCGCATCGATTCGGCCGCAGGCCTCCGGATCATGAATGGAATCGCCCAAGCAGATCACGCGTTTCGGATCGTGGTCGGCGACCAGCCGCTCCAGCCGCTCGACAGTGGCTCGCGTGTCGTAAGGAGGCAGAAACTGGGCGCGGCGGTGGCGAGCAAAGCTGGAGCCCTTCTCCAGATGGAGATCGGCGACAATGAGGGTCGATTCCTCCGGCCAGATGAGCGCGCCCGAAAGGTCGGCTTCGAGCGTCGCCCCGGCGAGGGAGAGCGCGTGCGGTCGAGTCATGGGAAGACACAATCTGGCTCGGCGGGCCTCATTCCGGCAAGACCTTCCCGGGATTCATGATGCCTTTCGGGCCGATCGCCGCCTTAACTTGATGCATGAGGTCGATGGCGGGCCCGTGCTCGGCGCGCATGAACTTCATTTTGCCGAGACCGACGCCGGTCTCGCCGGTGCAGGTGCCGCCCATGGCCAGCGCCCGGGCGACCAGCCGGTCGTTGACGCGTCCCGCCTCGGCGATTTCCTTCGTCATGCCGCTGAAACTAGCGCCTCCTCAGGCGGCATAGAAGGAGGCGCGGGTCTCGCCCGCGACGGCATCGCGCGCGAAGCCGATCAGATGATGGCTGATCACGGCCATATGCAGCGCCTCGCGAATGTTGCCGCGGGCGAGCAGGGGCGCGGCATGGCGCCAGAAGAGCGCGCGCCAATCGGCGGCAAGCCCGACCTTGTAGAGCAGGTTGGCCGCGATCTCGAGGCCTTTCACCGCATCCCTCCAGCCGCGATAGGGACTGGAGGACGGGGGCTTGATACGGTTGGGATACGTATGCTCGGCGTTCCAGGCCAGCCGCTCCCACAGCGCGTCCGGCCGGTAAAGCTCTTCCATGCAGCGCCGCCAATCCTCCAGCACGGATTTGTAAGGCCGACTGAAACGGACATTCGATTCGAGCCACGGGTCGTCGACGATGCGGCCGTCGCGCTCCAGTCGATCCCAGAGCGGGGTTCTGGGCAGCGCCTGAAGCAAGTTCACGGTCAGCATCGGGATGTGCGTCGCTCGGGCGAAATCGATGATGTGCCCAGCGGTCTCCGGCACGTCGGTGTCGAGGCCGATGATGATGCCGGAGACTACCTCCATTCCGTAGGAATTCAGCTTCGCGATCGCTTCGGAGATCGGCATCGCCATGTTGTGCGATTTGTCCATCGCCTCGAGCGCGTCCGCATCCGGCGATTCGATGCCGCAGAAAACGGTGATGAAATAGGCATCGCGCATCATCGCCAGCAGCTCATCGTCGCGGGCGAGGTTCAGCGTCGCCTCGCAATTCAGCTGGACCGGATAACCGTTGGCCTTCTGCCAATCGATCAAAGCGGGCAGGAGGGCCTTTGCCGCCTTGCGGTTGCCGACGAAATTGTCATCGACGAAATAGACGGCGTTGGGCGCTCCGCGGCTCATCAGACCGTCGAGCTCGGCGATCACCTGCCGCGGGCTCTTGATGCGCGGCACGCGGCCATAGAGGCCCGGTATGTCGCAGAACTCACAGCGATAGGGACAGCCCGACGTGTACTGCAAGGCGCCGATAAAATAGTCGCGCATGTCGATGTGCCGCCAGGCTGGCACCGGGAAGGATTCGATCGGGAGGCGCTGATCCGTCTCGAAGCGTGCTTGCTGCGCGGGCCGTGCCGGATCGGCTGCAAGTCGTTCGATCAGCCGGTCCGTCGCGTCGCCGAGCTCGCCGATATGAAGATAGTCGAAATCCGGATACCAGTCGGGCGCGGCCGAGACCGAGGAGCCGCCGAGCACGGTCGTCGCACCGGCTTTGCGCGCCCTCGCGCCGATATCCTGAATCTCGCTCCGCTGCACATGCATGCCGCTGACGAAGACGATCTCGGCGGCCTCCAGCTCCCCGGCGGTCGCGGCCCGGATATTCTCGTCGATGAAAGAGATGTCCCAAGAATTCGGCAGATAGGCCGCGATCGTGAGGAGCCCCAAAGGCGGCATGAAGGCTTTGACGCCACCCATCACGTCATAGGCGCGGCTGAACGTGCCGAAACTGGGCGCATAGCGCGGGAAGACACAAAGCACGGGGCGCCGAGAACTCATTGTCCACTCCCGGTTAGGGTCCTAAGTCCCGACAAACGCCGACGGTGACAGGCGGTTCAGGGCACGGGGATTGGAAGCGAAGCGGGCAGCGGCTATCGTCGGGAGAGGCAGGGCAGGGAAAGGAGGCGCCAGATGCCGGACGATGCGGGAAGGCGCGCCCAGCGCTGCCCGGGACCTTCCACCGCCGACATCGTCGCGGCGGACGCCCAGCCTGCGCCTGCCTTCCTGGGCGAAAGCAATGCCGAGGTGCCGGGGCCGGTCGATCTCGGCGTCGAGGCTTATACAAGCCCCGACTTCCACCGCCGCGAGATCAAGAAAATCTGGCGCCGCTGCTGGCAGATCGCCTGCCGCGAAGACCAGCTCGCGAAGCCCGGCGATTTCCTGGTCTATGACATCGCCGATGACTCCGCGATCGTGCTTCGGGATCGCGGCGGCGAATTGCGGGCCTTCATCAATTCCTGCCCGCACCGCGGCACCCGCATTTGCGATGGCCAAGGCCATCAGACACGGCTCCGCTGCCCCTTCCATGCGCTGACCTGGAGCCTCGAAGGCACGGTCAAGGAGCATCCGGGTTCCTGGGACTTCCCCGACCTGGAGGCCGGCGAGTTTGATCTCGACGAGATCGGCATCGGCACCTGGGGCGGCTTCGTCTTCGTCAATTTCGACCGCGCCGCTCCGCCGCTCGAGGACTATCTGGAAGACCTGCCGGCTCACTTCGCTAGCTGGCCGCTCGATAGGCGCTTCACGGCAGCGCATGTTGTGAAACGGCTCGCCTGCAATTGGAAGGTCACGATCGAGGCCTTCATCGAGACCTTTCACGTCATCGGGATCCATCCCGAGGCGATGCCCTTTTTCGGCGACGCCAATTCCCAATACGATCTCTGGCCCGGCCGTCGCCATGTCTCGCGGATGATCAATCCATCGGGCGTCGGCAGCCCGCATCTGGCCGACAGGCTGACGCCGGAGCGCATCGTCGAAGCCGCTGCCAAGTTCGGCCTGTGCGAGGGCGGACCGCTTGCGCCCGGCGAGACTCCGCGCGGCCGCGTTGTGGCGCATCTTCGTCGGTTCTACGAGACAACATTCGGCATCGATCTCTCGACAATCAGTGACAGCGAGGTCGCCGATGTGATCGAGTATAGCCTCTTTCCCAATGCGGTGCTGTTCGGCGGCTACGGCTCGCCGCTGGCCTATCGCTCGCGGCCCGATGGGGACGATCCCAACCGCTCGATCTTCGAGGTGTGGCTGCTGCTGCCCTATGCCGGCGATGCGTCGCGCCCATCTGCGCCGACGCGGGTGCTGGGCGACAGCGAGAATTTCGCCGACGTTCCGGAGCTCTCTTATTACGGTCCGGTGATCGACCAGGACGCCCTCATGATGCCCCGCGTGCAGCGGGGCTTGCGCAGCAGCTGGAAGGGCAGGGTGACGCTCTCCCGCTATCAGGAAAGCCGTATTCGGCATATGCGCCGGACTCTCGCCGAATATCTCGCGCGGGAGTAGAAGGGGAACGGCGTTACAGTGCCCGCTCAACGGCCACCGGTATCCCCGTCATCGCAGGCTGCCCCGTCAGCAGGTCGACGTCGGCGCCATTCGTCAATTGTCCGACATTGGCCTCGTGCCACCCGTGGGCGACCCAAACGACGCCCGGGCGCAGGGAATCGTCCAGCTTGATTGCCGTGCCGAGGCGGCCGTTGGGGCTCGTGAGCCACACGCGGTCGCCTTGGGAGAGCTGGCGGGCCTCGGCATCGACCGGGTGGATGTGGAGGTCGGGATAGTCGCGGGATTTGCGGGGCGGGACGTATTGCGTTGCGTTGGTGCGGCTGAGCTGGCGGCCGCAGACGAGGGTCAGATCGTCGCCGGGATAGCGGCCGCCATCGTTCGCGAGCAGCGCGGGGAGCCGTTCGGCCAGGCCCGGCGGCATCAGGCGGAAACGGCCTTGCGGCAGCGCTTTGCCCCGCACCCAGCCATGGAGGCGCGGCGGCGCGAGGCCGTCCGATCCGGCGGCGAAGAGCGCATCGGCACCATCACGGCCGGTCGCGGCCATGGCGCGCAACAGATCGTCGTCGGTCGTGCTGTCCGGATCGCGTCCTTCCAACATGTCGACTCCCAGCGCGCGGCCGATCTTCGAGAAGATCCACCACATCGGCCGACGCTCGGCGATCGGGGCGGTGACGGCGGGCGAATACATGGCGCGGGTCTCGACCATGATGTCGGCGCGCTCGAGCTGGCCGGTCGCGGGCAGCACGTGACTCGCCATGCGCGTGAGCTCGGTCTCGACCACATCGACCACCGCCAGCACGTCGAGCTTGCGGAAAGCGCGTTTCAGCCTTTCGGGGTCGGGGAAGGCAGTCAACGGGCTCGAGCCCGAGACGATCAGCGCGCGGATGGTGCCGGATTCGATCTCGTCGGCAATCGCGACGCAGGGATTCTGGCCCAGCATGCGCTTCAGCTCGGGACGTGATTTGGGCCCGGGCGCGAGCCAGCCTTCGGGCGGGGTTTCGGGCCAAACCGGCCGCAGCTCCAGCGGCGACAGCCAGCCGGGGTTGAACCACATGCCGCCTTCGCGATCGAGCGAGCCGGTCACGATCAGCAGCACCCAGCGCAGCCATTCCGTGACAAGGCCATTGCCGCCGAGCGTGATCCCCGTGGCAGCCACGATTGCGATCCGCCCGGCTTCGCGAATGTCTGCAAGCAGCCGGTCCATGTCGGCCGGGTCGAGCCCGGTTGCGGCGGCGACACGCGCGCGGTCGAAGGGGGTGAGGGCGACACGGAGCGCGTCGCGATCCTCCGCCGTCGTCATGCGCGTGAAATCCTCTGCGTCGCAGCCTTCGGCGATCAGCTCACAGATC
>Ga0070738_10001938_pt1 | contig 35845 bp, 35 predicted proteins | sample Coa_R2_2_FD_66446 | JGI IMG/M metagenome (GOLD analysis project Ga0070738, IMG submission 66446) | Surface soil microbial communities from Centralia Pennsylvania, which are recovering from an underground coalmine fire - Coalmine... | ecosystem: Environmental > Terrestrial > Soil > Unclassified ...
CTCCGATCACAGCTCCGATGCCCGCGCCAACGCCGACTTTCTCCGCGGTGTTTTTACCGCGGGAACTTCCCTGCTTCTTATATTGGTCGGTGGAGATGTTATAGGTCTGGCCTCCGGAAATAATGCTATCCAACTGCAAGACCACCAATGATTGACCGGCAAACTTGCCTGCACTCTTGATGTCCGCGATGTGGCCTTGTACCGAACTTCCAGCAGGAACGGCAACATCACCATTTACGGTCAAGGCGGAGTTCAGTGTCGCACGGAAGGTTTGACCGAGCTGGCTGACTTCACTATCCACAGGATCTTCCAATCGGACGGCCAAGCCGGTACCAGCGGGGATGGTGACCTTCACCGGCGGCGGCGGTGGAGGAGGCGTATCTGGGACTGCTGCGGGAGCGGGAGCCGGAGCAGGTGTTTGCTCCATCGCGGGAGGCGGAGTCGCCTGCGCCATCTGACTCATGTCATTTGAAGTATCCGGTTTACGGGCGCGGCGCGGCTTAGAAGCTGCAGGCTTAGTCTCCACGGGAGCCGGTGGCGGAGTTTGATCCGCTGTTGCGGGGGGTGGCGTGGGCGGCGTTACTTGCAGATTGTTGATCACCTGCTTCACACCGGCAACGGATGCGGCATATTTTGCAGCGGCATCACGCTGCGCATCGTTATCCACGTTTCCTGAAAGGGTCACCGCTCCGTGGTCGGATTGCACTGCCAACTGTTTGCCGGTCAACCCTGAGTCGCCGTTGAGCTTGCTCTGCACATCAGTGGCGATCTGATTGTCGTTGGGCACTTTGTTGCAAGCCATGGTGGCGGCCATAATCGTAAGCAGCACTACCAGGCTGAGATGGAAAGACACTCTCGGCTTCATGACAATTTGCTCCTGTTTTGAGGACTTGGTATTTAAAGTTTAGATGCAGAATGGGGCGAAATCACGCGGAAAATTAAACAAGGGTGCCGATTTTGAGCACCCCGGTAGTAGTTTACGGTTGGCGTAAAAATTTGTAATCAAGAATGGTTGCGGCCAATCCGACACCGTGCTCGTTGGTATGCGATTCGCGCGAGCGAATGATGCGTCCCTGACACAACACACTGCTGTTCTTCTGACCCGATATTTCTTCCGGCATCTCGAAGACCATTTCGACAAGAGTATTGTCTGGCAACGCTTCCGGTCCATGCATGAGCACGCCGGATTGGCTTAAATTGTCAATTATGCCTTCGAACCAATTGCCAAGATTTTTTACCCGATAGCGCACGGGTGCATCCATGCGCAAGCGGCGCGCACGCGGCATCCAAGTGGGTTTCTTGGTGTGGCTGCGATTGCGGCGCGGCGCGGCGGCTGTTTCTTCGGCGGAAGGCTCGACGCGTTCAATGCGGCGCATGGTCTTCCAGTCGTATTTATACTGAACCGCGCAGACAAGGCAAACCTGGTAGTACTGGCCATCGGCTGCCCGCCGGGGCCAGGAAAACTCGTGGGAGCAGCGGCCTAACATAAGAACATCCATGAGTTGCGGCATGATCTTCTTTCCGGGCAGTAATCACCGGAAGGGCTATCATCTAACGGAAACGGCGAACTGGATAGGTTACTTTCGTGTCATGGATAACCACAGACATGAGGTTGCGGCATTCGTACTGGCGGGCGGCCAGAGCACGCGCATGGGGCGCGATAAAGCCTTGGTCGAATTCCAAGGCATAACTTTGCTGGAAAGAGCGATAAGAAGTTGCAAGGTTGTGTCATCTGATGTTTGGATCATCGGAAAATCTGAGAAGTATAGGCAGTTTGGGCAGACACTGGAAGATATTTATCTCGATTGCGGACCTTTAGGCGGGATTCATGCGGCTTTAGTCAACAGCACCGCGAATTGCAACCTCGTGTTGGCTGTGGATATGCCCTTCCTTTCCCCGGAATTCTTGACATTCCTGATTAAGCAGGCGCAAGCCTCTGAAGCTGTAGCGACGGTGCCCGAAGCCGATGACCGATTGCAGCCGCTTTGTGCCGTTTACAAGCGGCAATTTCTGGAAGTGGCCGAGCGTGCGCTTGTGAGCGGGAAAAACAAAATCACCCCTTTATTCGCCGAAGTGAAAACACAGGTGATTGGACACCATGATTTGGAAAGTGCTGGATTTTCCTCCAGCATCTTCAAAAATTGGAACACGCCAGATGATTTGAAAATCGAAATGCCTTAGCCGCCAAGCAGCAGCTATCATAGATTTCATGCCGGAACCTGAAATTCAACCCATCGAATCCATTGGCGATCCCCTTCCAACGGAAGAGCAATCCGGGCCTTATATCGAATTTAAGGACGTGTCGAAATCATTCGGCGATAAGCACGTGTTGCGCAATGTGAGTTTTGAAGTCATGGCCGGAGAAACTGTTTGCATTCTCGGGCGCAGCGGCGTGGGTAAATCGGTCAGTCTGCAAAATATTATGGGCTTCATGAAGCCCGATTCCGGACGGGTGATTGTCGCCTATGAGGACATCACCCACTATACCGAATATGAATTGCAGCGCATTCGCAAGAAAGTCACGATGGTATTTCAGAACGGTGCGCTATTCGATTCTTTGAGCGTGCGGGAAAATGTTGCCTTTCCTCTGCGAGAGCGGCACGACCTCACGGAAGATCAGATTTTCCAGATTGTGGATGGTTTACTCGAAATGGTGGGTGTCAAAGAGATGGCGGATTTTCTGCCATCGGATCTTTCGACTGGAATGAAACGATCGGTTGCGATCGCACGCGCGCTGGCGGCGCAACCGGAGTGCGTGCTCTACGACGAGCCGACAACGATGGTGGACCCGTTGATGGCACAGTTGCTGGGAGATTTGATCAAGAGATTAAATTTGCAGCTGCGGCTGACGAGCGTAGTGGTCACTCATGATATGCGTCTGGCGCAGAAAGTCGCCAACCGGATCGTGTTTTTGCATGAAGGGCGCGTCGTCTTTTATGGAACGTACGCCGAAATGGAACGATCCGCCGAACCCATTGTGCAGGAATTTTTAGGATTGGATGAGTTGAAGATTACGGTCTAAACGGATTTCATTTTCTTTCCTTGAATTTCATACAAGATTCATTTGTTGACCTTCACCTGTAGGCCTAACATGGTAGGTACAGGAATCAAAGGAGGCTCCGATGACCACCCTGCAATCGGTCAATCTGACGCGAGAATCCAATTCACCACTCAGTCCAGATGAACTTCGCAAAATCAACGCGTATTGGCGCGCCGCCAATTATCTTTCCGTTGGGCAAATCTATTTGTACAAGAACCCGCTGCTGCGCGAACCGTTGAAGCCCGAACACATTAAACCGCGCTTGCTGGGACACTTCGGCACTACGCCGGGATTGAATTTTATTTATGTGCACTTCAACCGGATCATTAGAAAATACGATTTAAATTGCATTTATGTCGCAGGGCCAGGGCATGGCGGGCCGGGGTTGGTCGCGAATACATACCTCGAAGGCATCTACACCGAACTGTACCCCCACATCACGCAAGATGAAGCGGGCTTGCAGCGGTTGTTCAAGCAATTCTCTTTTCCGGGAGGAATTCCCAGTCACGTCGCGCCGGAGACGCCGGGATCCATCCACGAAGGCGGAGAATTGGGCTACTCGATCGCACATGCAACCGGAGCAGTATTCGACAATCCGGATTTGTTGGTGTGCTGCGTCGTCGGCGATGGTGAAGCTGAGACTGGGCCACTGGCAACGAGCTGGCATACCAATAAATTTATTAATCCAGTGCGTGATGGCGCGGTGCTGCCGATTCTGCACCTGAACGGCTACAAGATTGATAACCCAACCATCCTGGGCCGGCTCAGTGATGAAGAACTCACGCATCTATTTCTCGGGTACGGCTGGAAACCCTACTTCGTGGAGGGGCACGAGCCAGAAATCATGCATCAGCTGATGGCAGAAACTCTCGATCAGATTGTGGAGGAGATTCGATCCATTCAGCATAAAGCCCGCGAAAATGGGAATAAGGAACGCCCAAGATGGCCGATGATTGTTTTGCGTTCACCGAAGGGATGGACTGGGCCGAAAATGGTGGACGGCAAACCGGTTGAAAATACATGGCGTGCCCATCAAGTGCCCGTGGCCGATGTGCAGAAAAATCCGGTGCATCTGAAAATACTGGAAGATTGGATGAAGAGCTACCGAGCTGAGGAATTGTTTGACGAGTCTGGCCGTCTGGTCGCCGAATTGGCCGAGCTTGCGCCAAAAGGGACGCGGCGCATGGGAGCCAATCCGGTTGCAAACGGCGGCATTCTGCTGCGCGATTTAAATCTGCCCAATTTCTGTGACTACGCTGTCAAAGTGGAAAAACCGGGCACGGAATTCGCTGAGGCTACAAGAGTCCTCGGCGCCTTTCTGCGCGACGTGATGAAGCAGAATGCCGGCAATCAAAATTTCCGGGTCTTCGGGCCCGACGAAACTGCATCCAACCGGCTGGATGCGCTGTTTCAAGTCACCAACAAAGAATGGCTGGAAAAGATGCTGCCCGTGGATGAACATCTATCCCGCGATGGCCGCGTGCTCGAAATCCTAAGCGAGCATATGTGCCAGGGCTGGCTGGAGGGCTATCTGCTAACCGGACGCCATGGCTTCTTTTCCTGCTATGAAGCCTTCATCCACATCATTGATTCCATGTTCAACCAACATGCCAAGTGGCTGAAAGTGACGCGGGACATAAGCTGGCGGCGACCGATTTCTTCGCTCAACTATCTGCTCACCTCTCATGTATGGCGGCAAGACCATAATGGCTTCACGCATCAGGACCCGGGGTTCATTGATCATGTGATGAATAAGAAAGCCGATGTTGTGCGAGTGTATTTGCCACCGGATACAAATTGCCTGCTCTCGGTCGCCGACCATTGTTTGCGCAGTCGTCACTATGTGAATGTGATCGTGGCGGGCAAACAACCCGCGCTGCAATACCTCGGGATGGAGGCGGCTATTGAGCATTGTACGAATGGCGTTGGCATTTGGAGTTGGGCCAGCAATGATCAAGATGTGGAACCAGATGTTGTGATGGCTTGTGCTGGAGATATTCCGACACTGGAGACTCTCGCTGCGACTGATCTCTTGCGGCAGCATTTCCCTGACATCAAAATTCGAGTGGTAAACGTTGTGGATTTGATGACGCTACAACCATCGAGCGAGCATCCACATGGCCTATCCGACGCGGACTTCGATTCCCTGTTTACCGTTAACAAGCCTGTCATTTTCGCGTATCACGGCTATCCGTGGCTGATTCACCGACTAACTTACCGCCGTCACAATCACGACAATTTCCACGTACGCGGCTACAAGGAAGAGGGCACGACGACCACTCCATTCGACATGACTGTACTTAACGACCTCGATCGGTTTCATCTCGCGGGAGACGCTTTGGATCGCATCCAGCGCTTGCACCCGGTGGGCGCACATTTCAAACAGATGCTGCGCAATAAACTCGTAGAGCATAAACAGTACATTCATGAATATGGCGAGGACATGCCAGAAATTCAAAACTGGAAGTGGCCGTATTAGCGCATGAAGATCCTCGTATTGAATTCCGGGTCAAGCAGTCAAAAAAGCGCACTATTTGAGTTGGGTAAAGCAGAGCTGCCTAATGATCCGGCTGCGCCTCTGTGGCAGGCCAAGATTGAGTGGAATCCGCAATCTGCCAGTTTGGAAGTTCACACGAAGGCGGGTGAGACGCTGAAACAGCAGACTTTAGTCCGCGACCGCAAGTCTGCGGTAAAAGAAATGCTGGAAACAATCTGGAGCGGATCCACCAAAGTAGTAGAGAAACATGAAATCGAGGCGGTCGGCCATCGCGTGGTGCATGGCGGGCCTTATCTATGGGAACCAACTGCGATTACTCAGGCGGTCAAGCAAGCCATCCGCAAAGTCGAGCCATTCGCGCCACTGCACAACCGCGCAGAACTCGAAGGTATTGAGATTATTGAGCAACTGCTCGGCACAGTGCCGCAAGTCGCGGTCTTTGATACCGGATTTCACCGCACACTTCCCTTGTCCGCAGCGGTTTATCCCGGGCCTTATAGCTGGTACGAACAGAACATTCGCAAATACGGGTTCCATGGCATCAATCACCAATACTGCGCAGGGCGCGCCGCACAACTACTCAAAAAAGATTTGAAGTCTCTGAAGCTGGTCAGCTGCCATTTGGGCAATGGTTGTTCACTGGCGGCGATAGACAGCGGCATCAGCGTGGAGACGACGATGGGGTTTACGCCCCTGGATGGCCTGATGATGGGAACACGGTCGGGTTCTGTCGATCCGGGTATTTTGACTTACTTGTTGCGCGAGACACGCGTACCCGGCGAAAAGTTGGACAAGACTTTGAATCAGGAATCGGGGTTGCTGGGAATTTCAGGTGTCTCGGGCGATATGCGCAAAGTTCTGGCCGCGATGCGCGATGGGAATGAACGGGCAAAGTTGGCTTTCGATATTTACATTCACCGGCTGCAAACGGGAATTGGCGCTATCGTTGCCGCTTTGAATGGAATAGACGCACTAATCTTTACCGCGGGAGTTGGCGAGAATTCAGCAGAAGTGCGCGCCGCGACTTGTGCGAATCTCGGTTTTTTGGGAGTTCAGCTAGATGAAGAGCGCAATGAGCAATCTCCTGCTGATGTCGAGATCTCGACTTCTGCATCCCACGTCAAAGTTTTGATTATTCAGGCACAAGAAGACTGGGCAATTGCGAAGGAGTGCAGGTGCATCCTTGGAAAAACCGGGAATTCTTAAAAGCCCTGCCGTACAAGATTATCGATCGTGATGGAGTTGGAAGTTACTGACTTCGCCATCGCCATCATCTTCTCGACATACTTCGCAATTAAATCCACTTCCAGATTCACAGGATCTCCGGGTTTAAGCGATTTTAAGTTCGTCATTTCCGCAGTGTGCGGGATGATGGCAACGGTGACATCGTTATCTTCGATTTTTGCGACGGTGAGGCTGATTCCCTCGATCGCCAATGAACCTTTTGCGATGACATAGCGCGATAATTCGCTGGGGATGGAAATGCGGAGCCAATAATCGTCAGCATCAGGAATTCTAGCGAGACTTTGGAATTCTCCTGTGCCGTCCACATGGCCTTGCACAATGTGGCCGTCGAAACGGCCGTTCACCCGCATGGGGCGTTCCAAGTTGACCAGTGCGTCCTTGTGAATTCGCGAGAATGACGTGCGGTTCCAGGTTTCTTCGGCAAGGTCGGCGGTGAAAGATTGTGGTGTAATTTCAACCGCAGTTAGGCATACGCCACTCACAGATATGCTGTCGCCCTTTTTCAGATCGCGCGTAATTTCGGCACATGCAACCGTGAGCTTGCGATTACCGCCTTTTTGTTCAATGCGTTCAATTCGACCTACTTCCTCGATGATGCCTGTAAACATAATTCTCCGTTAATCCTGATAAGGATCACGCAAATAACCTTCCACTGCGAAATCTTCGCCGAAGTGATGAATACGAATGGACTTCACATGGGCGGCATCGGTCATGCGGCTAAATCCGGCGCCCGCGGCGAATGGAACTGATCCCGTTCCGGCGAGAATCTTCGGCGCGTAGTACAAAAAAACTTTATCAACAACGCCCGCAGCCAGCGCGGCCCAGTTGACCAGCGCGCCGCCTTCGATTAAGACACTGGTGATTTCGAGTTCCCCAAGTCGTTGCATGATGCCAGTTTGATCGGGATATCCATCGGCCGTGGTGCGGGCGATTTGCTCTACACGCACTCCATGATCGCGCAGTTGCTGCTTTCTTTTTTCTTCCGCGAAAGAACACACGACCACGACGTCATCCTCCGAGGTCTGGACGATTCGGGAATTCAGCGGCAAACGGAGGCGAGAGTCGAGAATCACGCGCAGAAGCCGCCTGCGGCGTGGCTTTCCACTGCGGTCGGTCAATAATGGATCGTCAGCGATGATGGTACCAACCCCGACCATAATGGCGTCGTTTTGGTGGCGGAGTTCCTGCACGTGCGCATGCGCAAGTTCACCGGTAATCCAACCGCCGCTCGTGCCGCCGGTTCCTGGAGCAGCCAGAAGATCCGGTGGTGGGGCAATTTTTCCATCCAAAGTCATCGCGGTTTTCAACGTGACCAGAGGCGTGTGATGACGAATGTATTTTGCAAAGGACTCGTTGAGCGGACGAGCTTCACTTTCGAGAATTCCCGAGGCCACCGAGATTCCAGCCTCACGTAAACGCGCAAAACCTTTTCCGCTGACGGCTGGATTCGGATCTTGCATACAAGCCACGACACGTCGCGCGCATGCGGATATGATTGCATCCGCGCAAGGGCCCGTGCGTCCCTGATGGGAGCAGGGCTCGAGATTCACGAACACGGTTGCCTTTTTCGCCCTTGCGCCAGCTTGCTCCAGAGCCAGCACTTCAGCATGTTTGACGCCGTCGTAGGTGTGAAAACCTTCCCCAGCGATTTCGCCGCGGTCGTCCACTACCACCGCGCCTACGCAAGGATTGGGTGAAGTCAGTCCAATCCCGTGGCGCGCAAGCTCCATGGCGCGACGGAGATAGAATTCGTCATTTTGACGGTCTGACATGCGAGAGAGACAACAAACGTCAGTCGAACAGCGAGTCCACGAAATCTTCGGGAACAAAGCGCAGCAAATCATCGGCTTTTTCGCCGACTCCGACATAGCGGACGGGCAAGCCGAGTTCGCGGGAAATCGCGATGACTACACCGCCTTTTGCCGTGCCATCCAGTTTCGACAACACAATGCCGGTTACACCGGCTGAATCTGTAAATTGGCGCGCTTGTTGAAGGCCGTTTTGCCCCGTGGTCGCGTCCACAACCAACAGGGTTTCGTGGGGCGCTCCGGGAACAATACGCTGCGCGGTGCGGCGCATTTTTTCGAGTTCGGCCATTAGTCCAGCCTTGTTGTGAAGACGGCCGGCGGTATCCACAATAACGTAATCACTGTGACGGGCAGTCGCTGCTTGCAAGGCGTCAAATAAAACCGCCGCGGGATCGCCCCCAGCCTTGGTGCGAATGACTTCAGTTCCGGTTCTTTGTCCCCAAATTTCGAGCTGCTCAATGGCAGCAGCACGAAATGTGTCGGCCGCACAAAGAGTTACCGACTTACCCTGCGAGCGCAGGAATTGGGTTAACTTTCCTATGGAAGTTGTTTTGCCTGTGCCGTTTACGCCCACGACTAAAATCACTTCCGGCATCCCTTCCGGAGCGGGAACTGGCGGAACATTGGCACGGTTGAGAATTGCCAGCAATTCGGCTTTCAGCAAACGCTTAAGTTCTTCTACGTCTTTAATTTGCTTGCGATCAGCCTTTTCGCGCAGTTTTCCGAGTACTTCCTGGGTTGTAGTGGTCCCGAGGTCTGCCCCGATGAGCGTCGCTTCCAGGTCTTCGAGGGTGTTGCGGTCAATTTCTTTGTTGAAAGAAACGGCTTCTTCGATGCGCTCGCTCAAATTCTCGCGAGTACGCGTGACGGCCTGCTTCATGCGCTCGAAAAATCCGGGCTTCTTTGCGGGTTCTTTTTCGGTATCCGTACCGCCAAAAAGGCTTCGTAACATAAGAAAATGCCCTGCTGCAATCAACCCAGGGGCGACTCTTGATTATAACGGGCTGGAGAGAGTATTCAGGAAGAGATCGGCTTACGGACTAAGAACGCGCCACTTCAACAGGCGCAGATGCGGCGGCTACTGCGGATGCAGCCAGATCTACGCTAAAGACCGGGGCAGGTGGAGGCGTAAAGGGCCGCGGAACGATAATTTCTCCGCGTTGGTAGATGGCTTCCAAAGCAGCTACAGCTTTGGGGTCAAGCCGTTTGCCGGAGAGCGATTGAATAATATGCAAAGCCTCGATGGGCTCTCGCGCCTGCTGATAAGGGCGGTTCGTTGTTAGCGCATCGAAAGTGTCCGCCACAGCGATAATACGTGGAAGCAAGGGAATGTCGTCGCCTTTGAGGCCACGAGGATAGCCACGTCCGTCTAGTGATTCGTGGTGAAGTTCGATACCCGGAATCATGTCACGCAACTGCGCCACGGGACGAAGAATATTGGCGCCTTTGGTGGTATGGGTCTTCATAATTTCGAACTCTTCCGGAGTGAGCGCGCCCGGTTTTTTCAGAATTCGATCTTCAATGCCAATTTTGCCGACGTCATGCAGCTGCGCAGATACGCGAACGATTTCCATGAAATCTTCGGGCAAGGCCATTTCTTTCGCGATCATCACAGAGTATTTCGTGACCCGGTCAGAGTGACCACGAGTATAGGGGTCTTTTTCGTCAACCGCGCCGGCAAGCATCTGAATCGAACCCATAAAGAGTTCGAGGTTCTCGTTTGCGGCTCGTTTGAGATCGAGGACGAAATGCTCAAGCTCTTCTGACATGGTGTTAAATGTTTCAGCCAATTCCCCAATTTCGGTACGGCTTTTGAGCTGGACGCGCTGAGAAAAATCTCCGCGGGCAATCGCTTTGCTGGAATCGGTCAGAACCTCCAGTGGGTTGGTAATGCGGCGCGCCGCGAAAATGCTGATAGCAATGCTTAAAAGCACCGCCATGATGGCCAGTAATCGCGCGTTCCGCTGCATTTCATACACGCCGCGGTAGGCTTCGCTTCGCGGTTTTTGCACAATCACAGCCCAATCCAGACTGTTGACCGGGCTGGAGGTACCAAGCATCTTCACTCCATTTTTGCCGGCAGTGGAATACTCGCGCGTGGCGGCAACGAGTTGCGCCTTGCTGCCCTGGTCCACAAAGTTCTTTACGATTTCAAGATTGGTCATGTCCTGACCTGTGGCATAGCTCGGGGTTGCGCCGGCTACTAATCGCCCCTGACTATCCACGACGTAAGGCGTAAGGCCGCCGCGGTCCACTTCCTGCAAACGGCGAATGAGGAATTGAAGGTCCACGACTGAGCCGATCATGCCGAGAAAGCGACCACCGTACATGACGGGAGTACTGACGAGCATTACCGTACGCTGCGATGGCCCACTGCCCACGACTAAAGCCTGACCGTTGTAAGCACGGCCATCGCGAGATGCGGCAAACGCGCGCTCTAGCTCGCGCTGTAGAAATGCATCCGGGGCAATACGCCCAGCGGAGATGCCTTTTGCCTCAGAATTCAAAAGCGTGGCATAGGCAAGATCATCCGAGGAGGAAACAAAATTTTCGAGCAATGCGCGAAGTTCTGGAGCCCCTACGTGATCGCCCGTAATATCCCCGCCGCTTGTGACCTGTAAAGCAGACGAGAGATTGGCCTGCATCAGCCGGATGGAATCCTGATGCTGAGAAATATCGTCGGCGAGGGAGCGGGTTACCGTATTCTGCAAAAGACGCTCATTTGTGATGAGGCGATCGCGGTTAATAGACTCGACCTGAGTCGAATAGAAATACATGGGAACAACACTGATAAGCGCCAAAACGCTGAGGATCACATACAAAATCGGAATGCGCGACGGCATGGACAATTTCAGCGGCAAAGTGGCCCCATTGCGTCGTACTGGACGCGTGCAGTTGATTTCAACTCATAGCGATTTTACGGATTCACTGGGCGGGAATCGCGTTACCAAAGTGTCAAAATTCCGGAATCAGCGGAGCTATTGGTAACCCGAAACGAGTGACTTTAGCGCAGATAAGGCATTGACGATGATTCACTTTTGGCACTGCGTGTCATCAATTCGTGGATGGCTTCCCGGGGCGGCTTTCCTTCATGCAAGACGGCATTCATTTGCGCCGTAATGGGCATTTCTACGCTATGGGTATGTGCAAGGGACAGCGCGGCCTGAGTTGTAAAAACCCCCTCTGCGACCATGCCATGCATACTGGCGATAATCTCGGGCAATTTGCGACCGAGGCCGAGTTCCCTACCCACACTGCGATTGCGAGAGAGTCCTCCAGTACAGGTTAGTACCAGGTCCCCTAGTCCCGCGAGCCCGGACATGGTTTCAGCATAGCCACCGCAAGCCACCGCAAGGCGGGTCATTTCTGATAATCCACGAGTGATGAGTGCAGCAATGGAATTATGGCCAAAACCCAAACCATCACAAACTCCTGCGGCAATGGCAATGACGTTTTTTAGGGCGCCGCCGAGTTCGACGCCAATAACATCATTATTGCGATAAAGACGAAAGCGCGGATCGCTGAATTCTCGTTGCACCAGATCGGCAAGGTCTTGGTCCTGGGATGCAATTGTCAAGGCAGTCGGGTCTTCGCGAGCAACTTCAATCGCAAAAGATGGGCCACTCAAAGCACCAACACGGGGAGTAAATCCGCACTGCGAAAAAATAACTTGATGGATCACTTCCGTCATTCGCAACAGGCTGGATTCTTCCAGGCCCTTGGTTGCACTGACAAAAAGCATTTCGGCCTTTAAGTACGCCGACATCTCTTGAAACATGCGGCGGCAATGCTGTGAAGGCATAACGCCAACGACGATTTTGCAATTGTGGAGTGCCTCGTTCAGGCTCGTGGGAACCGAAACACTTTCAGGGACTGCTTGGGATGGAAAGAAAAGATCGTTCATCCGCCTCTTGCTGAGTGATTCGCGGACTTCAGCTTCGTGGGCCCACAGGCGAACTTGATGCTTGCCGGTGCGTCCTAAAACGATTGCCAGACTAGTGCCCCACGCACCCGCTCCGATAACGGCGATCTGGCTCAAGCTTTGCTCCTGCCAAAACGGCTTTCTGTTCCAGCCAACAAGCGACTTATGTTTTTGTGATGTTTGGCGATGATGAGAACTGAAGCTAATACCATAATCAGAATCTGCATTGGATCACTATATCCATCAAACCACCAGGCAAGCAGCGGGAAAAGTCCGACTGCAAGAATCGATCCAAGTGAGACATAGCGAAAAATCACGACCGCAATCACAAATAACCCGATCATTACCAGCATGGCCTTCGGGGTGAGCAGCACAAACGATCCCAGCCCCGTAGCGACGCCCTTTCCACCTTTGAATTTCAGCCATACAGGAAACAGATGCCCGATGATGGCAAACAATGCTGCGACAAATAAGAGTTTCATCTGACCGGGGAAGATTATTCGCGTGAGCAACACTGCGCCCAAGCCCTTAAGCGCGTCGAGAATTAGAGTCGCGACTCCGAGGATGGGCGATGAGCGCGCAACGTTCGTCGCCCCGATATTGCCGCTGCCCGTCTGGCGCACATCTTGTCCGCGGAATATGCGAACCAAAATGTAGCCAAACGGAACCGAACCGAACAAATATGCTAATCCGGCAATCCGTAAATAATTTGCAGTCATTGATTCCTAAATGCCCGCAAGGGAAACCCTGCCAATTTGCTGTACTTCGCCCCACCGCTGCCTAAATGACTCTGATAGAGGAAGAATTCATGGGCTGTCATTCGGCCAAACTCCAGCGCCGGCATGGCCGATAATCTTTTTTGCAGTTGCTGGAAAATTTTGTTTGGCATATCGCTTTTTTGCCGTTTCGGAGTGCCTGATCTTCCCGCACCTCGAGCTAGCGTCAAATGTGGATTGAATACATGCGCCTCCGGCTCAACCCCAAGTTGCGACAAAACAACATCCACCGACTCAGCTAATCCCGCCAGTGCCGGGCCAGCTTCAACACCAACCCAAAATACCCGCGCCGAATTCACGGTGGGAAAGAAACCGTATCCCCTGAAAGTTACTTCAAATGCCTCCAATTGAACAGCAGCCAGCGCTTGTTTCATCTTCTCAACAAATTCGGGCGATTTTTCACCGACAAACTTCAGGGTTACGTGCAACGATTCCGGTTTTACCCAGCGAGCATCAGGGGAAAATCCACGCACGCCATCCATGAAACACTCTATACGTTGGCGAATTTCCTCCTCGATATCCAGGGCAACGAATACACGCATGAGGCTACATTAATTTTCTTCGAACCATATCCAGCGCCTGCTGCGTGGCAAACCAGCGGACTCGTTTGCGATCGCCCGGGAATTTTCGCTCAATGACTTCGGTTCCCTGCTCGCTGGCAAGCGCGTGATAAACCAGACCAACAGGCTTCTCCGGCGAACCGCCGGTTGGACCAGCAACTCCAGTGATACCGATCCCGAGGGTCGCTTCACAGCGATAACGGATGCCTTCTGCCAGAGCTGCGGCCACTTCTTTGCTTACAGCTCCATGCTTTTCAAGCATGTGTGCGGGAACGTCGGCAAAATCAGTCTTGAGATGGTTGGAGTAAACTACCGCGCCGCCGACAAAATAACGCGAGCTTCCACTAAGAGACGTGAGTCGTTCGGCCAGCAAACCGCCTGTACAAGACTCCGCGGCGGCAAGCGTAATTCCCCGCATTTGCAGGTAGTAGCCGACAATCTGCTCCAAAGAATCACCGTTGTCCGAGAAAACCAAATCGCCCAACTCTTCTTCAATCAATTCAACCAATTGATCTACTCGTTGCTGCGCTTCGGCCGTCGTCGCTTTCTGCGATTTCATGTGGAGTTGTATCTCGCCGGCTCCAGCCAGTATCGTCGTATCAACATCAATAAATGTCTTGTAGATCGGCGCGACGCGAGCGTCGCATTGGGACTCACCCAACCCGGTAATTTTGAGCACTCGAGTGGCAATGGCCTTTCGGGGAAGTTTGCTGCGCAAACGCTCCAGACATTGTTGCTCGAACATCGCCTTCAACTCGGCCGGTGGGCCCGGTAAAAGGAGAATGATTTTCTCGCGGCCTTCGTATTTGCCACCCACCCAAAGCCCCACTGCCGACCCGTTCGGATTCGGCAGCACGGTAGCCCCTGCAATGACATCTGCTTGCTGTAGATTGTTGGGAGTAAGTTTATACCCCCGTTCTGCAAAGCGTCGCTCCAGCGCCGCCACGAGTTCCGGATCACGCTTTAGAGGAAGGCCGAGTGCATCTGCAACCGCCTCACGCGTAAGATCGTCCTCGGTCGGGCCAAGTCCACCTATGAAAATAATGACATCGGCACGTGCTAGGGCCGTGCTGGCAACATTTGTCAGGCGCTCGCGGCTGTCGCCAACGATGGTCTTGAAAATCACGTCCACACCAAGCTGATTCAGGTGTTCGGTGAGATAGAGCGAGTTCGTATCCTGCCGAAAGGGAGTCAGCAGTTCCGACCCGATAGCGATGATCTCTGCCTGCACAGAAGCAGTCTAAATGATTTGCGAAAGAGATTAGAGCGTTGCAGGACGCAATTCACAGCTCTCGCGTTAATGGCATACCAGGGATATCCCAATCGAGGTGAAAGATGGAACTAGTCGTGGCCAAAATCGCGGAACGCCCCGGCGCAAAGGCAAGACCAACCAAGCCAGAGCCGGCAACTTCCAGAGATGCCTTGCCCTCCGGAGTGATTTTCACAATGCCGCGTTGCCCGCCCAGTGAAGCAGCTACATAAAGGTTGCCTGCGGCATCCAACGCAAGCCCTTGGGGACGGCCCAGTCCACGGTAATGCACGCTAACCTTGCCTTGCGGATCGATCTTGTAAATTGCATCGAAACTCGATGTTGTTGGGCCGGAAACGAACAGATCGCCTTGCGGGCTAATGGCGAGATGATAAGCGGAAACACTCGGTTCCAAGGTGGCAAAAACAAAAATCTGGCGGTCTGGCGCGATCTTAAAAATAGTTCCACTACGGTCGCCGACAAAAAGATTTCCAAGACGATCAAATGCGATACCGGTAGCGGTGCCCATACCTTCCGCGTAAGTGGACATAGTGCCATTAGGGGCCACGCGATACACCGCCCCATCGAAGCGTGAAGAGACATACATTTGACCCTCGCGGTCAAAAGCAATGCCGGTGGGGTTCATCATGTCTGCCACAAAGGGTTTAACGTTGTAGTTGGTGTCAATCTTGTAGATGGCCACCGGCACTCTCTGTCCGCGGGACCCGGAGAAGGTGGCGTAAATATTGCCTTCCGCATCGAGCGCTGGATTGGTCACCGGATGTAAATTGTCAGCAATGGGAAGCGCGACTTTCACATCGAGAGGATTGCTGCGACTTCCGTTTGCAGAAACAACTACAGGGCCTGACGTGGCGCCGAAAGGAACGCGAACCACTAACAAATCGTCCGAGCTGACGACGATTCCACCCTCAAGATGGTCGAACTGAACATGCGGACGGCGTAAATCCGCAGGATGGAGCGAGTGGCCGTAGATGCGCAATTCCCCACCGGGCAAGGCCGCACTCGGCCGCACTCCATCAATGTGAGGATTGCCGTTCACGTTTTTCCTGCCCAGAAGAGAAATTGCCATCGCACCCTTCGCATATCCCTAACGCGCTAATAGGCCAAAATGCAGGGCGACTTGCATAAGAACCCATGCATAAAGGCCCGCGCCAAGATCGTCCACCACGATTCCCGTGCCTTCCGGAAGCTTCTCTAAAAGACGAATCGGCGGGGGTTTCACGATATCGAATCCTCTAAAAAGTATAAAGCCCAGCAACAGAGATTTCCACGTCACTGGGGCCCACGCAAGTGTAAGAAGTTGCCCAGCAACCTCGTCAATTACGACGAATTGCGGGTCTTTGATCCCGGTTGCTCGAACGATTCGTGTAGCGGCGGGGATGCCGATTGCCGTGGCTGCCAAAGCCAGCAGAGCCGGCATTATGCCCCGGAGATTTGCTGGAATACCCCGAGAAATGGCCCACCATAAAATCACAGCGGCCGCTGATCCCCAGGTGCCGGGGCCAGGACGCATCCTTCCCGCTCCAAAGAACGTTGCAACCAGTGTGGCCCATCGCGGAGCAGGTCGCGCGGTCATGAATTCTTTTCCTCATCGAGCGCATCGTCGCCGATGTCGGTGACCGGAGATGTGATTACGTAAGCTCCGCTGGCCCATTTTCCCAGATCAATCAGACGGCAGCGTTCGCTGCAAAAGGGGAAATCTGGCGCGCCCTTCTTCACTTCCACTTTGCACATGGGGCATTTGAGGCGAAGTGTTCGTTGGTGGGGCATCGGATGGATGCTACTCAATAATGCGAGCGACTAAATCGTAATCGTGGGCTTCAGTGATTTCCGCGCGATAAAACCTGCCAAATTGCGGTTCGATTTCTTCCGGGATGTCGTTTACAAAAACTTTGCCGTCAATTTCCGGTGCATGCATGGACGTGCGGGCTTCGAATAAAAGATCTGTTTCTTCAGAAGTGCCTTCCAGAAGCAAGTCCACTTCTTTGCCAACTAGAGCCTTCTTGTTCTTCTTGCTGATTTTGCGTTGAATCTGCATTAGATGTTTGCGGCGCCGTTCAATTTCCTTCTCCGACAATTTGTCCTCGGCAGCAAAGGCGCTCGCGCCTTCCTGATCGGAATAACCGAAAGCTCCCATCCAATCAAATTCAGCTTCCCGAACAAAATCGCACAGCTCCTCGAATTCTTTTTCGGTTTCGCCCGGAAAACCAACGATGAATGAGGTGCGCAGGGTCAGCTCCGGTATCGTGCGCCGCATCTTCTCTATAGATTTCAGAAAGATTTCGGCGCCTCCCCCCCGCTTCATGCGTTTCAGGACGGTCGGCGAAGCGTGCTGAAGCGGAACATCCATGTACGAACAGATTTTTTCGTGAGAAGCAATGGTTTCGAGAAGTTTGCCGGTGATCTTGTTTGGATACGCGTACAAAAACCGCACCCAGCGCAGATCTTCGATAGCCGCAAGTTTTTCCAGGAGCAGCGCCAAACCATCTTTCAGGCCGAAATCCTCGCCGTAGCATGTTGTGTCCTGCCCAATGAGGGTAATTTCGCGCACGCCCGCCAGAGCCAAGTTCTCGGCTTCCGCGACAACTGATTCGAATCTTCGGGAACGAAACTTGCCACGCAATTGAGGAATAATGCAGAAAGTGCAAGGATGATCGCAGCCTTCGGCAATTTTTATATATGCGGTATATTTTGCAGTCGCCAGAATTCGTGGTGTGGCTTCGTCGTAGAGATAGTTCGGCAGATCAGCAATCGCACCGTCCCAGCTTTCGCGTGAGAAACGGCCTTGTGCAGCACGATGATCGCCTTCAGCACGCGAACTAAGAATGTTGAAAGGAGAATTTGCTTGCTTCGGTGGCGCGCTCACACCTGCGGCGGCAAGAATTTTCTCCAGTTCACCGGTGCCAACAACTGAATCTACCTCAGGAATGTTTTTCTGGATTTCATCGCGAAAGCGCTCGACCAGACATCCGGCTACGACTAATTTTTGCGCGCGGCCATCGGTCTTGTGCTTTGCCATCTCCAGAATCGTATTGACTGATTCCTGCTGTGCGCTGGCTATAAAAGAGCACGTATTCACAACGATGACATCAGCATCTTCGGCTTTTTGGGTCAGCACGGCGCCGGCATGAGCCAACATGCCCATCATGACTTCGCTGTCCACGAGGTTTTTCGGGCAGCCGAGACTGACAAAACCCACTTTCGTGGGTTTTGCGGTCTCAATTTTCTGGTCTTGATCGGCTACAGCAGGCGTTGAATAAGGCATGGAATCTTCTTATTTTAGCATCTGCAGCGACCTATCTCGGTGGACAAAGGATTGGTATGGTTTCTCGCTTGTTGCGGCGATAGACGCGGAAATCAGATTCATCCACCGTAATTAGGGTGTGACGCGGATAGAGTTCGCTCATCCGGATCAGGCATAAATCGGCTAAATCAGGCTTGCGGTCTTGGTAGCGCTCGGCCAATTTTCTCAGTTGCTCGAGATTGCGATTACAATCGAACGCTACCCGTAGCAGGTCGTCTTCGATGAGTGACAACACGTAGGAGCTTGAGCCGAGATGGAACGCGGATTCAGCCAAGACAGCTTCGCAGGTGAGCAGCGGCTCAGTAATGGTTCTGGCCAGGTCGACGGCCCAAGCGTGGTGGCGATCATCCCGATTCCCGAACGCAACCACTAACCCAGTGTCGGCAATGGCTTTCATCGCCGCGAAAACCCTTTGCGCGAGGAAAGATCGGGCGGGCCGCTCATCTCGCCCGCGCGCCGCAGGAATCGTTGCGACCCCTTTTCCGCCCGCGCCGTTTCCAGTTGTTGCCGGATAATGCGCCCGACCGGCACACCCGTACGCTTGGCGGTGTCCTTAAGCCAAGCCATTAGTTCCTCGGTAAGACGTATTGTTAATGTATGACTCATTTGTATTAAGTGTAACACACATGATGCATTCCATAAAAACACGGGCATTTGCGAAAAAGCTAAAATATAGATCAACCTCTCTTTCATGGATCTCTCCGCAAAAATTCGTAGCCTGCCCACTTCGGCTGGCGTGTATCTCTATAAAAATGCCGAGGGTGACATTATTTACGTCGGCAAAGCAAAGAACCTGCGAAGCCGCGTCAGTTCGTACTTTCATGAAGCGCGCATCGCGAATGCCAAAACCGACACACTCGTTCGCGAAGCCGTTGATGTTGATTACGTAGTCGTTGATAACGAAAAAGAAGCGCTTGCACTTGAAAACAACCTCATCAAGCAAAAGAAGCCGCGCTTTAACATTCTGCTCCGCGATGACAAGACCTATCCGTACGTAAAGTTGACTTTGGGCGAGCGATTTCCTCGCGTTTATGTCACCCGCCGCCTAAAAAAAGATGGCAGCGAATATTACGGCCCATTTTTTCCCGGCAATCTGGCTTATCGCATTGTTGATTTAATTCACCGGACGTTTCTGGTTCCTTCCTGCAACGTTGATCTGACGCGATTTCATCCTCGGCCATGTTTGCAGTTCTACATCAAGCGCTGCCTCGGACCGTGCGTGGAAGGCTTGACAACATCAGACATCTATCAGGAAGCCGTCAATGACGTGAAGTTGTTTCTGGATGGGCACGGCGCCGACCTCGCCCGTTCCCTGCGGGAGCGCATGCAACAGACTGCCGACTCCCAAGAATTTGAACGGGCTGCACGCTATCGCGACCTTATCTCTACAGTCGAGCAGTTGCAAGAGAAGCAGCGCATCGCAGCTGCCGAAGGCGACGATGCCGATGTTTTCGGCTATCACTTCGAGAACAATATGCTGGCCGTGAATCTCTTCCACGTTCGCGGAGGCAAAGTACTCGATCGGCGGGAGTTTTTCTGGGAAGACCTGCCCGAGTTTACAACGGCATCGAATTTCAATCCTGGCGACTTCTTTTCGACATTTTTGCAGCAGCTCTATCTCGGCCAGCCCTATATTCCGCGCAATTTATATATACCAGTGGACTTTGAGGACCGAACCGTCCTCGAAGATTTGCTCAGTGAACAAATTACTGCCAAAGATCCAAGGGCGCCACGAGTTCACATCTCCATTCCACAGCGCGGAGAAAAACGGTCGCTTATCGACCTTGCTGGGACCAATGCGAAACAGTCCTATGATCAGCGCTTTCGCGTGATGAAGCCGAAAACCAAGGCCATTCAAGAAGCGTTGCAAGATGCTCTCAGCCTGCCCGATCTGCCAACACGCATCGAATGTTTTGATATCTCCCACATTCAGGGCGCGGAGACAGTCGCTTCGATGGTCGTGTGGGAAGACGGCAAGATGAAGAAGTCCGACTATCGCAAGTTCATCATCAAGACGGTCGAAGGCGTGGACGATTTTGCTTCCATGCGTGAAGTTGTGGGGCGACGATATGCGCGGCTGCAACAGGAAAAGAAGAAGATGCCAAGCTTGGTATTAATCGACGGCGGCCTTGGCCAGCTTCATGCCGCCGCGAAGGCGCTCGAATCGTGTGAAGTCATTAATCAGCCGCTAGCTTCGATTGCTAAGCGCGAAGAGATTATTTACGTCTATGGACAGGAATCCGACCCGGTCGTGCTCGATCATCACTCGCCGGTATTGCACCTGGTACAGTTGATCCGCGATGAAGCACATCGTTTTGCTGTTACGTTTCATCGCAAGCGCCGCCAGATGCGCGACCGCTCGACTGAGCTATTAGAAATTCCCGGTGTGGGCGAGAGCACTACTCGCCGCCTGCTTCAACACTTCGGTAGTCTGCAAGCAGTTAAACAAGCTGATGCTGCGGCATTATCGTCGGTGGTGACGAGAAGTCAGGCGGAAGCGATTGAGCAGTATTTTCGCAAATGATGCACGGGCGGGGCGCCCGCGTCTACGCCTTATTTCTCAGTTGTGCTGTTCCCCATATCCAACGCGACTTTCCAGCTACCATCTTTCTGCTTCTTCCAGACCGTCATGTACTTTCCATGCGCAACAAACGGCTTGCCGTCTTTATCTTTGCCACGATACTCGTAGTTTCCATAGGTATAGCCGAGGTCGCCGGACGCGGCCATATCCGCCTTCACCGGTGTCCAAGTTAGGCTATTGCCTTTGTCAAGGAATCCCAACGTCTTGAGGATGGCCTCTTTCCCTTCCAAAATTGATTCCCCGTCGGGCAGCTCGACAGCATCTTCGGCGTAGTAGAAAATATATCCGGCAGATCCCTTTTCGGCGGTGGCTTTCATGAACTCCGCTTCCATGGTGACAAGTTCCTGCGCGCCATTATCTTTTGAGGCGTCCTTCGCGCTGGCTGAGCGCGCCTGGCCGCGCTGCTGATCTTCCGTCCATGGGGGGATCACTCCAACCATACGTGCATAAGCGATCGACTGCCCCAAGTGCTCGGCGGTATGACGCACCATGAAGAGCAGAACTCCTCGCTCGGTGTTCTTTCCGCCGAACCAATCCATGCTTTTTTCAAGGTCTGCGTCGGGCATTTTTACGATGGCTTCGCGCTCATGGGTGAACGAATCTTTGAGAATAGATTCAACCTTCGTCTTATCTGTAGCCGACTTCTCCAAGTGCTCAACATCCACACCCGTCGGGGGAGGCGTGCCAATCAATTTGGGCAGGTTGTAGTTGGCCGCAGCCACATGAAGAAAAACTTCGGCGATAGAACGGACATCACCAGTCGGCCGGTACGTGTATTTGTCGGCCGGAATGGCTTCGGCCAGCCGTGTGAATTTGTCTTCCTGTACGCGGACTTCCGCCAGCACTTCGGCGCGATATCCGGAAACTCCCGGCGTAGGATCTTTATAGGGATTGACCTGCGCCGATGCGCCGATTGCGGCTAAAACAAATATGATTGAACTCGCCGACTTTGTCATCGTCATCGCTTCTCGCCTCCAAGCATGGCCATGTTAGACGAAAAGATTGAATTATGGATAGTGGGAACGATGCTAAGTGAGTGCGACCTGCTCTTCGCCTAATTGTTGATTAATCAATCTTGAGAGCAGCGGCTTCAATCCCTCACTGGTCTTTGTCAGGACAAAGTCTTGCTCTGCTTCCGACCAATCAAGTTTGAAGCTGGTGGCCAGCGCGGAAATCCAAATCTGCCGCACCGGCGCATTGGGAGAAATCACAAACCGCCCACCATCTTCAAAAGAAATGTGCAGCGCGCCGGATTGATCTTCCACTTCAAAATCAGCCGACTCTTCCGCAGCAATGAGGCTCTGCTTCAACGATTCGAGCGCCGAGTCGGCGCGCCGGCGAAAATCTTGTTCGTTCAGTTCGGTCATGGTGGGAAGTATAAATTGTTGCGGCGTTTACGCCGGTTGCAGCGCATCAATCTTCGCGGCCATGATGAAGTCGCTCTCGGTTAGTCCATCCACTTTGTGCGTCCACAAGGTGATGGCGGCCTTGCCCCAAGCCAGCAGAATGTCTGGATGATGTCCCTGCTGCTCGGCCAGCGCACCGACACGATTCACGAAATCGAGCGCCTGCGCAAAATCAGGAAATGTAAACGTTCGGGTAATGTGGTGCTCATTGACCACTTCCCAATTAGGCAATTGATGGCTCAGTTCGTGAAGTGCGGAATCCTTGAGCGCCGGCACCCCGCCGCGGCAGGGGATGCAGGTTTTTTGCGCGAGAGACAATGGCATGGCAACCTCCGGGATTATTGTAATCCGCCGACTCCCGAGCCTGTTGCAAAGAATACGACAAGGATTAGGCGTCCCCGCTGTTAACATCAAATTGAGTTAAAAACCGCGCGCGGGAAGCCTATCGCCATGAAAAAGAATGTTTGGAGAGCGGTGATCGAGGTCGGCTTCATCATCTTTCTTTTTTATTCCAACCTGTTAATGGGCGAATTTGAGCGCTCAGGGTTGGGGGAAAAGAAAGGGTTGGTTTGGGCATTGGCGGATGTTTTCACATCTGCAAATTTTGCGATCGCAGCAGTAGCCGGGTTGGTCGGCTACATTCTTTTCGAATTCCTGCGAAAACGATTCTAAGTTCTAAGTAATGACTCCGAGTAACGATACCGGTTTTTTCAACGGGGAGCTATACGTAAAGTTTGGCCTCAGGATTTTGCAGTTCGCGCGGCGAGCAGCGACTGACGAGTTGAAAAAGTGTCCGGTATATTAAAGCTGTCCGGTAGCTACGGCGTGAATTAGACGTGTCCGTCGTGATTATTTGGTATGCCGCTGAATGACGTTACGCCATGACCATAATGAACGCAGTCGCAGGAGCCATTCTCGTTGCATTCGGCTTTTTCCTGGTTGGTCTTACGGTTTTAGTCTTCGCGAAGCCATCGGTAGCTGAACGGTTTTTTATGTCATTCGCGAGTTCGGCGCGAGCACACTACACTGAGCAAGTTGTCCGCTTACTAGTCGGCGCGTCAGTCGTCGTTCGCTCTGCCGTTATGTGGCAACCGAAGGTCTTCTGGTTCGTCGGATGGGCCATCGTCTTGTCCTCCTTGGTGTTGATCCTTACTCCGTGGCAATGGCACCATCGTTTCGGCGAGCAAGTGCTTCCGATACTCATTCGCCGCATGAAACTGTTTGCCATCGGGCTGTTGGCCTTCGGAGTTTTACTTATTTATGCGGTATTTACTACGGTTCCCCAAAATGCGGCATAACCAGCCGCTCAAGAACGACGCGTCAGCTGGCGGGTGGCCCACACGTTCTTTGTAAAGGTGGGTTGAGGCAACTATGCGAAAATCTTGAATTACTTGGCAATCCCAGGTTGCTCGCCTTCGGCTACGCGGAAACTGGGGCACCAGGCGTTTCTCGGTACAGAGTGTGGATTTCAACATTCTGTGGTAAACAGGTTTAGCAATTACTCATAACGTCTTGAGGCAGGTTTCATGTTTACTCCAGAAGAGTTGCGGCAGGCCAAAATCTTTGCCTGTCTTAACGAAACCGAATGCGCTCGATTGGCGCATACCATCGCTGATGTGCGGCTTGAGCCGGGAGAATGGGTCTTTCGGGAGGGCGCGCCCGCCTTGTTCTATGTCTGTTGGAAGGAAGTCTGCGAATAGTTCTGGATGTTCACGGAAAGCAGACCGAGTTTCCGCAGTACGAACTCAAGCCGGGCGAGTTCCTGGGCGAAGTGCCTCTTCTGCTGGGAACTCCGACCTTCGGCTCATTGCGAGCTCAAACCTCATGCCGTATCGCGCGCCTGGATAAGCAGCAGTTTCATCACTTGATTCGAGACTCAAAAGAGGCTCGCACCATGATTCTGGAGACGTTGGGTGAGCGGCTTTTGCTGATCCAGCAACGCTCCCTTTCCTTACCAACATCGCGGGTTCTCATCTTCGGCCGCAACAGGAATGAGGACTGCCATAACATCCGAGAATTTCTTTCAGCTAATCGTATTCCTTACGAGTGGGTTGATCGTGATGTCTATCCGGACAGGTTGCCGGGCGGCCTGTCCGACGACCCCGATTGTCCGGGCGTAAGTGTTGACGGACAGCTTTTCAGTGAGCCGCCGACAATGAGGGAAATTGCCGATGCCTTGCAACTGCAGACCAAGCCCAATCACGGCAGCTATGACGTGGTGGTTGTGGGGGCCGGACCAGCTGGTATGGCGGCCGGGGTTTATGGAAGTTCTGAAGGGCTAAGGGTGCTGATTGTCGAGCGCTGTGCCGCAGGCGGGCAAGCGGGGACATCATCCCGCATCGAAAACTATCTGGGGTTTCCAGAGGGAATTTCAGGGGAAGATCTGACCGGGCGCGGGTTCAAGCAGGCGACTCGCTTCGGCGCGGAAGTTGCGCTGACGCGTTCGGTGGAAAAGATCACTCCTTCGAGTGAAGGCTACGTGTGCGAGTTTGACGGAGGCCAGTCGGTTTCAGCCCGAGCTGTGGTGTTGGCCACAGGCGTGGACTGGCGTCGGCTGCAAGCCAAGGGTGAAGATCGCCTGCTGGGACACGGCGTCTTTTATGGAGCAGCCCGCCAGGAAGCTACCAATGTAGTCGGTAAGAAGGTCTTCATAGTAGGAGGCGGCAATTCAGCAGGACAAGCAGCCATGTTTTTGTCGAGCTATGCGGCTGAAGTAAAGGTATTGGTACGAGGCGAAGGGTTGAAGCTCAGCATGTCGCAATACCTGATTGATCAGATTGCATCAAAGGCCAATATCAAGGTGCTGCCTCATACCCAGGTGATTTCTGTTGAAGGCGAAAATTTCTTAGAACAAATTGAGACCCGTATTCAAGCTCCGCATGAGGCGGAGAAGATTCTCGGCCACGAAGCCGATGCATTGTTTGTGATGATCGGCGCCGATGCCAGCACATCATGGCTACCAGACGATTTGGAGCGCGATCCACGCGGCTATATTTGCACGGGACGCGACCTCACTACCTGGAAACTCGATCGCCATCCATTTCCCTTGGAGACCAGCTTGCCGGGCGTGTTCGCGGCTGGTGACGTGCGCCACAACTCCATCAAACGAGTATCGAGTGGCGTGGGCGAGGGCAGTATGGCTATCGCGTTCATCCATCAATACCTGGCTATATAGCAGAGGGGACGGCCGGATGGCCGGCCTTTGAATGGCCGAAACCATTACAAGCGTGGGTGCCCCGTCCTTCGCGCACGTTGCGAAGGGCGGGTACCACGGACCTCAGCGTCGGGCGAGTTTCATCCGTGAGAGCGTCGCGGATTTATACAGTCGGCGACTCTTGTCTTCCGAACCTGTGCCACCCGCCCTTGCCGGGTGGCCCAGGTTCCGCGTAGCGCAAGCGAGCTAACCTGGGCTGAAATGGTTTTCTTTCCCTAGCAGTGCGCGGAAAAACCCGGTCCAAGGCGGCCGTGCAAAGAGTCCTGCCGAATCGCGGTCGAGGTATGGTGTCAGGCCTCAGGCTTGGCGGGAGTTCTGATCAAGACAATGCTCACAATGAGGATCCAGCATAGGACGAGGCATGGAGCCGTCGCCGTAGTGCCCCACCCGACTGCACTGTAAAACTGAGCCGCGTCGGAACCGAAGAACATGGCCGGAACAAACGCGAGGTTGACCACAGCGATAACCCAGGCTAACCAACCAAGCCACGGCGGCGTGAGGCGCCCGCGCAGTATTGCGAAACCAGAGGCGGACAGAAACAGCGTCGTCATAAGCCGGCCAATGGATCCAAACAGGAGAAATTGGCCTGGGGCGAGGACACCATCCACTGTCGGATCGATTGGAATCTTAGACACAATCGCAGTGCCAGCTTCCATCGATTGGGCCACGAAGCTGAACGTCAGCCACATCAGCCCGGAGACGAGGGCAATCGTGGAGGCCCACTCCATGTGCAGACTTTCCTGGCGAAGGACCAGCCGGAAGCCCACCAGAAAAACAACGAGGATCGCGCTCCCGATGATGCTCACGATAACGCGCGTGAGGATGTCCCACTGCGGAGGCGCACCTTCATACATAAAGTAGAGCGGTAACTGCGTCAGCGAGATGAGCGTGGCGATCAATCCGAAGATCCCGGTGTTTCGCCGTAGCCTTAATTCAGTCATGCAAGCCTTTCTTTTCAATCATCATGTCCAGCATCAAGGCAGTCGGGCGGCGGTGCTTGGGTTTAGACGCACATCCAACCCGCGAGTAAGCTGGCCCAGTGCCAGAAAATTCTCTGTTTCCGAAACACAACCTGATAAGAAGAATGCAGCCGCGCGGAGTGGCCCCTTCGATCCGTTCTTCGGCTTGAGGGGGGCCTCAAGAAAAATACGCGTGATTGCGCATAACCGCGTCCGCCGTCAAGTCCACTTTGGTAGCTAAGAATGCCCGCATGCCGTGCGCAATCTTTTCCCGCTAAATCCAATCAAATGTTGGGGTTCCCATTTTGGGAATGTTCCTTTAGGAACACTAGCGCAATTTTCGACCAAACGTTCCGCAAGGAACCCTTGGCACAAAAACAGCGCTTTGGGAAATCATCCCGTGTCATCCCGAAGACCCGCGCTTTTCATCGCGGGGGAGGGATCTTGCGCGAAGTGACCATGCTGTCGAGCTGCGTACGGGCGATCAATGATGTCCGCCCCACATGAGCTACTTCGCGTACGCGGGCGACAACTCACGCAGCTTGGCAACGGTAGCGGGAATCAGCGATAAGGCAAAGTCCACTTCGTCTTCAGTGTTTTGCTTACCGAGGCTGAAGCGGATGCTGGCACGGGCCTGATCGGGGCGCAATCCCATGGCGAGAAGAACGTGGGAAGGCTCAATGGCCCCCGAAGAACAAGCGGCGCCGGTGGAGACGGCGAGGCCTTTAAGGTCGAGCGCAATGATGAGCGCTTCGCCTTCGATGTGGTCGAAGTGAATGTTCGTCGTGTTGGGGACGCGAGGCGCGCCCGCGCCGTTCACTCCTGCAATGTCAATTTCTGCGAGCAAAGTTCGTTCGAGGCGGTCGCGGAGAGCGGCGATGCGGGCAACTTCCCCGTTGGTGAGGCCGAGGCGCGCGAGTTCAGCAGCTTTGCCGAGGGCAACGATGCCGGGGACGTTTTCGGTGCCGGCGCGGCGGGAGCGCTCGTGACGTCCGCCATGGAGCATGGGCTGAATAATGGTGCCTTTGCGTACATACACTGCGCCGACGCCTTGGGGTGCGTGCATTTTGTGTCCGGAGATGGTAAGCAGGTCACAGCCAATGTCGTTGACGTTGATGGCGACTTTGCCGGCGGCCTGTACGGCGTCAGTATGGAAATAGACGTCGGCTTCGCCGGCGATTTTGCCGATGACTTCGACGGGCTGAAGCACTCCGGTTTCGTTGTTGGCCATCATCACGGAGATGAGGCGGGTGTTGGGCTTTAGAGCTTTGCCAATGTCGCCGGGATCAATGAGTCCAGCGTTGTTGACGGGGACGTAGGTGACTTCGATGCCCTCGGACTCGAGATGCTTTGCAGCATTGAGCACGGCGTGGTGCTCGATAGATGAAGTGATGACATGGTCGCCATCTTTGACCAGCCCAAAGACGCCGAGATTGTCGCCTTCGGTGCCTCCGCTGGTAAAGACGATTTCGGAAGACCGCGCATTGACGAGTGCAGCTACAGACTCACGGGCGTTCTCTACCGCGGTGCGGGTCTCCTGTCCGTGATGGTGAATGGATGAGGCGTTGCCGAAGTGGTCTGAGAAATACGGGCGCATGGCGTCGAGCACTTCGGGCAGCACCGGAGTGGTAGCGTTGTTGTCGAAGTAAACGCGCCGCATGACTTCATTTTACGCTTGTACGAACAGGTTTTATTGAGATGCGTCGGTACGTGGAAATTCTGGCGCGGGTTTATCAGGAGAGAAGTTCACGCTCAAGTAATCAATAAACGCATCGCGGTCGGCGGGATCAACTTGCGCTCCCCATTTGATCATCTTGTCCACTTCTTTGGTCCAAGCAGCTTTGCTTAATCGCTGCTGAACTACGACCGCGCTCTGGTGACAGGCGGTGCAAGACTTTACAACTTTTTCCTTTATTTGTGGGTTTTTCGGCGCGTCTGGAAAATCGAACGATTGAGCATGCGCTGCGATCCACGAGAGCGAGAGAAAAAGCGTCGTAATGAAAAAACTAGGCTTGAACATGAATCTTCACCTGATCGTAAGTGTTGTAAAGGTATCCGCTGGGGTTCCAGACGGGAGTCGCGGGTTGCGTGCGGCCCTGACTGTCTGTAGCGCGGGAAAGAATTGTGTAGTCGCCAGAGCGCGGGGCTTTCCATTTGTAGCTCCAAAGACGCCACGCGTACTTGGCATGATCATGGCCGAGTTTGGCGGGCTTCCAGGTTGATCCGCCATCGGTGGAAAGCTCCACTCGGGTAATGTCGGCTTCGCCGGCCCAGGCAGTTCCTTGCAAATGGATTGTGCGATTGTTGCTCTGTGATTCGGCGGGCAGCGCGATCAGCGATTTCACAGTGAGCGCGGTCAACGGGTAAGTGTCATCTGGATTAATGGCCTCACCCGGCTTTCCCGGATGATTGGGAAATCTATATCCCGGCTTCATGAAGTTGCCTTCGAATTCTTTGTCGAGCACTTTGATATCGGTGAGCCATTTGCAGGAGGCAGAACCGACCCATCCAGGAGTAAGTGTCCGACAGGGAAAACCGTGATGATGAATGAGCGGCTGGCCATTCATGTGCGTGGCAAGAAGCGTGTCGCCATCGAGAGCTTTCTCGATGGGAATGCTGCGAATAAATGGCGGGACTTTGCCGAGCACGACATCGGCTCCGCGAAACATGACGTGCTTGCCGGAATCTTTTAATCCAGCTTTTTGCAGTACATCGCGCAGACGTGGGCCAGAAAATTGTGCGTTTCCTATCGCGCCTCTTCCCCACTGAATGCCGGGAAGCTGAGGGCGAAAGAATCCACGGCCATTGCCAGCACATTCAATGATGCTGACAACCGTATGCTGCTCGAATTTTTGGAGATCGGAAAGCGTAAGAGACAGAGGATGCTCAACGGAGCCGGCAACATTCAAGCGCCAATCGGCCACATCGATCGGGTCCGGCGCCAGCATGTGATTGCGCACGAAGAAATGATTGAGTGGCGTAATCCACGAAGTTGCGAACTCTGGCGGCATTTCCAGATCAAGAAACTGTGACGAGCGGACGACCATGCGGTCTTTGCCGGATATGTTGTAACTATTATCAACGGCCCAACTGAGCAGTGGGTGCATCGCTCCCACGGCTGCGATAGCTCCGGACGTGGTGCGAACGAAATCGCGGCGAGAAATCATGGTTGTTTCCTTAAATCATAAATCACCGGATGCAAAATGCACCCGGTGATTCAGTTAACGCTTCGAATTCTCTCTAACTAGAAGGTGTAGATAAGATCGAATTGAAAGCGATTGAGGTACGGTTCGGTGTCGCCGGCAGCCTTGATGGTTTTATTGGCTGACGCGGCGTTGTTCTCAAGCTCACTGTTCAACGTTCGTCCATGCCACCACGTGAACCCTGCGACGGTGTTGCTGCGCAGTTTCCACAAAGCATATATACGGTTTTGAAGGATGTTGGTTGGAGCCCGCTGGTCGCTTTCCGCGAAGGAAGCCAGAACTGCATCCTGTTCCTGCCGCAACCACGCGTAGCCAAACTGCACATCGTTCTTCTTCTTCAACTGGCCGAAGCTGCCATCCACGCCGTACTCTTTGTTTTGACTTCCCAGATTGGTGAGCACAGCACCTTTGGTGTTGAGCGGGTGCGCTTCCGCGTCGAGGTTGTCTTCAAGTTCAAGCAACAGATTGAAGGGCAGGCGGGCAAGGCCGGTTTGAATCTGGTTATTCAAGATAAAGTCGGCATAGTTGTAACCAGAGTAGAAATGAAGGACGCCTTTGGAATCCACAAAGGTGGCGTTCGTCATCCCGTTAGGGGCAAAGACGCATGGGGCAAATGCCGGCGCATTCAAAGCGCTGGCGCATCCTTGTCCTTCGCCCGGGACTGGAATGCCTGTGACGGGTGTGGTGCTGCCGCTAGGCAAGTAGCCAGTAGTCGTGGCTCCAACACCGAACGCGCTGCTGGAAAGGATGGCGTCGGGGCGGTTCCACTTCAAGCTCAGGAATGAAGGAGTCGCCGTCCATGGGCCCATCTGCAACCGGGCAGAAGCCTGCATGCCAAGAGCATACGAGTCTTGGCCTTTGGTGCTTTCGTTATAAAGCAACTGCATGGCCTGTACCGTGACATTTTTGACCGGGCCGAAGTTCGTATCGAAAGAAAGCTTCTGGTCGAAACCTTCCGGATTGAGATCGGGGTCGCCCGTAACAGATGTTCGCTGCCAGAGGTACGCGAATTTACCGCCGGTCAAAGAGAGCCAGCGATGAGCGACTGGATTGTAGGTAATGTAACCCTTGTCCAATCCGATTGTTTTGCGATCGAAATTGTTGGTAAAAGTTTCGTTGGTCGTCGTGGGATCCCCGAGCGAGCCGGTCGCGATTGCAAAGCCCGCATTGAAGTCCTCGTTGAGTGCGCCTTCCAGACCGAAACGCACACGAATGCGAGCGCGATTGCGGTCTGGCACTGTGTCCTGCATAAAGCTTTCACCGCGCAGCCTTACGTCTCCTGTAAACCGGAAGCGGCCCGCGAGAGCTTCCAGCGCGGATGTGCGTTTCTGCTCCTCCTGGACCGTCGTGGCTGTCCCCAGCAATGAGGTTTTCACATCGGCGAGATCGCTGTTCAGCTTAGTGACGGAATCTTTTTGAGCGTTGGCGATGTTTTCTGCATCAGCCGCTTTTTGTTGCGCGTCGCTGGCAGCAGATTGGGCTTGCTGGAGTTGCTGCTGAGCCTGTTGTGCCTGCTGCTGGGCTTGCTGGACGACCGCTTCGCGGCCGCGCACTTCCTGGCGCAGTTCCTCAATCTGATGTTGTTGCGCTGCCAGCGCGTCTCGAAGAGCCTTCACATCTTCGGCAGTAATAGTTGCCGATTTGGGCGCGGCTTTCGTTCTAGGCTTGGCGGCCGGTTTTGCAGGCGTCGCCGATTGCGCGAAGATCGTGGCGGTTAAGGCTGCAAATATTGCAGCGGATTTGAGTGGAAAGGTGAGTCGCATAAACTTCGAAGCTCCTTAGGGTCGTTTTTCGAGTGTTGGTAGTTCAATATCTATAATGCCTACTAATACAATTAACATTAGCGGTAATAGGATGAATATATGGTTAAAATTCCCTTTGGTACACAACTTCTAAAATTGGTTGAGATTAACTAACCGCCAGCCCCCACTTCTGTTGCAAGCGGTATTCGAGAGCCTTGAAAACGAGACCATCCACGATGTAACCAATCCCTATGATCAGCAGCATGACGGCGATGACCTGACTCATGTCATTCAAGTCGCGGCCCATCATGAGTAACTGCCCCAATCCGAGACTGATGAAGATCATTTCGCCGGAAATCAGAGAGCGCCAGGCAAAGGCCCAGCCCTGTTTAAGGCCCGAAAGAATAAAGGGAAGGCTGGCCGGCAATAGGACATACCAGAAAAGCTGAAGGCCTTTTGCGCCTAAATTTCTTCCTGCCATCTTGTAAATCTTGGGCATCTGCTTACGGCCATCTTCCATGGCGATGGTCACGGAGAGTAAGGAACCCATCACCACAACAAACAAAATCGCTTTCTCGGTTAGACCGAACCATAGCACTGCGAGCGGGAGCCAGCAGATGCTGGGCAAACTTTGCAGGCTGACTAAAAGTCCACCCATCGTTTCTTCAAGAAATTTATTGCTCGCCACGCCCAGGCCTAGAATCATGCCGAGCACCACTGACAAGCCGTAGCCGAGCAACATCCGTTTCATGCTGACCGCAATGGCAATCCAAAAGCTATGATCTGCAAACCCTGCTGCGAGTGATTCCCAGACTCCCCACGGAGTGGGGAATACATAAGGAGGCCAAATCTTAAGAGCTGCAAGTAAGGACCAGATTCCGATCAATCCCGCGTAGAAGATTCCATGACGGGCAATTTTCTTGGGCAGAGAGTTGCTCATGCATGTACCTCCTCTCCGTATTGCTCTTTAAGAGATTTGTCTATCTCCTCGCGCAAGTCGTCAAGGATGTCGCGCACAGTCCTGGCGACAGAAATATCTTCGAGTTGACGGGGACGCGGCAGATCAATCGCGTATTCCCGTTTCACTTTGCCCGGACGAAAAGTCATGAGCGCCACGCGGTCCGCCAGCCGGATGGCCTCGCGGACATTGTGAGTGATGAAAATAATCGTGCGCCCGGTTTCTGCCCAAATACGTTCGAGCTCGTCGTGCAATAAATCGCGTGTCTGCGCGTCGAGGGCGGCAAATGGTTCGTCCATCAGCAATACGTCGGGTTCCGTCGCAAGCGCGCGAGCCAAAGCTACGCGCTGCCGCATGCCTCCGGAAAGCTGATGAGTGTAGCTGTCTTTAAACTGCGCTAAATGGACCAATTGCAGGTAGTAACGCACCTTTTCCTGCCGCTCGGCCTTCGGGATACCCTTCATCTTCATGCCAAATTCGACGTTTTCACCAACGGTCAGCCATGGGAATAAACCAAGTTCCTGAAAAATAAGAATGCGGTCGGTTCCGGGTTCGGTGATGGGATTGCTATCGATCATCATTTGACCGGAAGTCGGAAAGTGCAAGCCTGCGATGAGATGGATCAACGTGGACTTGCCGCAACCGGAAGGCCCGACAATGCATAAAAATTCTCCGGCCCGGACTTTCAAATCAATGTTGTCTAACGCAATGAGGCGCTTACCGTCGTTGGTCTTATAGCTCAGAGTAACGCCATGCAATGAGATCTTGGGAACTTCCGGCTTGGAGTGGTGAAGGCGGACCACTTCAGGGCGAAGCCCCGCGGCCGCACCTGTGCTGCGTCGAGTAACTGTCTCCAGGCTGCGGACGGGGGATACGCGGGCTTGTATGGAAGTCTTCGGCGTCATTGAATCGCCTTCTTTCCTTTTGCGATTAGAACTTGGTTTAGCAACGTGAGATCGTAGATTCCGGAAAGATCGGGCATTTGCTTCCCCAGAAAGCCAGCCGTAAACGCGGACTGCGCCGACTTCAAGAGTGTTGTGCGTAGCGGATCATAAGTCACTTGAATCCGCGCATAAGCTTCATCTAAAACACTGGCGGGCAATGCCTTCCCTGTTTCCTTTTGAATTTGCGCATTCAATAAAGATTTCGATTCCGCAGTGTGTTGATTAATCCAATCCGTTAACTCGACATTCGCGGCAAGCCAATTCTTCACCAAATCCGGGTGCAGCGATAAGAATTTCTGGCTGACAATTAGATTGGTAATGACAAATTGGTGTTGAGGCCAGAGATCGCGCTCGTCAAGAAAAAGCCGCCCGTTCCCTTCTTGAATCAGTCTGGTCGCCCAAGGTTCAGGCGCCCACGAGGCGTCAAGCTGCTTTCTAAGGAACAACGTCAACTGGTCAGGATTTGCCATCGGCATGACCTGGACATCGCCGCCCTTGTCAGTCGTCTTGAGTCCTTGAGATAGCAGCCACGAGCGCAAAGCAACATCTTGTGTGTTTCCCAGTTGTGGCGAAGCCACTCGTTTACCATGAAAGTCCTGAGGCGAGTTAATGCCCGCATCTTTGCGGACGACCAGTGCAACACCGCCACTGCAAGCTCCCCCGATAATACGCAATGCCTGTCCGTTCGAACGCACATAACCGGCGATTGCGGGATTCGGGCCAACATACGCCATATCAATTGCACCTGCAAAAAGCGCTTCGATGGCAGAAGGTCCCGCGTTAAAGCTGGTCCACTCGACTTTCACATTCGATCCCATCGCTTTTTCAAACCAGCCGTTGGCCTTGCCAACCATCGCTTGCGGGTGGCTGATATTAGGGAATGCTCCTACACGAACTACCGTCTGAGCATTTCCCTGCCCGACTGCCACGGCCAATAACAAAATGAGTAGAAATTTCTTCATTCTTGATCCCTGCGGCCCATACCACCATGCACAACCAGGGGAAGAATCGTGGCTTCCGAACGCTTTTTGCCTTTTTTCGCTTTGCTGCTACCGGTACGCTTGCCGCTCATGATGTCTGCCAAGGTAGTGCTCTCGAGAATCTTGGCGGCGGCGTCGCGGACATCCAGAAACACCTGATACAGCGAGCGGTGCTCAGGATCGCGGTCAATCAATGTGCGAAGCTGCTCGGCATCACCAAACGGAGCAAGCGGGCCGTCCACCAGGCGAATGATTTCCGCGAGCGTGATTTCGTCGGGTGACCGGCGCAATTGGTAGCCGCCTTTTGCCCCACGCACGCTTTCCACCATGCGGGCATTTTTCATTTCGAGAAGAATCAATTCCAGGAATTTTTCCGGAAGATCTTCCTCATAGGCAATGTCACGAATGCGAATCGCGCCCTGATTGTAGCGGCGCGCCAGCATCATCATGGATTGCAGTGCGTACAAACCTTTTTGGGAGATTTTCATAGTTCCGCCATATTGCCACAAAGTCCATTGTGTTAATAGACTTTATCACAGCTCTCGTTGCAGGTTGAGTACCAACGCCATTTCACATGGCTTTGAACCTAAGTTGTTCAAGCTAGGAATTTTAGGCGGAATTTCGAATTGCGCGCGCTATCCAGATGTGCAGAGTTTTGCATCTGGAAGACGATCATTCTGCCTCGCTAGTAGCGAAAGCGAGGACTTGCACCGTGATGTTGTCTGGGCCTCCGCGGGCGCGCGCCAATTGGACCAACTCGCGACAGGCCTGCGCTGGCGAAGCGGAACTCGCTATTTTGGCAATTTCCGGATCGCTAACTTGCCCCCACAAACCATCACTGCATAGCACCAAGATATCGTTTTCTTGCAGCTGAATCGCCTGGTCAGGAACATCCGGAATAATCTCATCCCCGGCGCCAAGCGCCGCTGTCAGAATGTGTCGCTGGGCATGGATTTCCGCTTCTTCCGGGCTAATGGCACCGCTCTCCACGAGACGACCCACATAAGAATGATCACGAGTCAGTCGTGAAATTTCTCCGTTGCGAATCAGGTACAAGCGGCTATCGCCGACATGCCCGTAATAAAGAGACTTACCCACCACAGCGGCCGCCGTGCACGTGGTGCCCATGCCCAGCAGCGCGGGATGTTCGATTGCATATTGTTTAATGCGTGAGTGGGCTTCGATGAGTCCACGCGTCAACAAAGTCTGGGGAGCGGTCGCCGAAGGCTGAGAGTATATCCGTTGCAGGGTTTCGACAGCAATGCGACTGGCTTCTTGGCCGCCCTCGTAACCTCCCATACCATCGGCAACTACAACCAGTAATCCTTTGCGCGCAAATTCATCCGCGCTGGAAGATTGCCACGAACCATAGCAGTCCTCATTATTCTGGCGCTGGCAACCGACATCACTCAAACTCTCGAGCAAGATTCCAGAAT
>Ga0070738_10001942_pt1 | contig 35837 bp, 41 predicted proteins | sample Coa_R2_2_FD_66446 | JGI IMG/M metagenome (GOLD analysis project Ga0070738, IMG submission 66446) | Surface soil microbial communities from Centralia Pennsylvania, which are recovering from an underground coalmine fire - Coalmine... | ecosystem: Environmental > Terrestrial > Soil > Unclassified ...
TGTCGTTGCTGCACGAGGAGAGAATTAATGAGCAAAGCAGTGGAATATGATCTTAGGCAGCTTGTTATTGTTAACCAGCTTAAGGCTAGAGAGCAGGCCGAGTTAGCCAGGAAATGGCTATTGGTTGCTATTGCTTGGCCCGACCGAGAAGAAGCAAAAAAATGCCGAAGAAACCGCAGCTTCTTATCAAATACTTTCTTCAGCATTTTCCGCAGTGGCAATTATTGAACTGACCTTGTTACTTCAATAGTAAGGTTCGTAATGATGGACGCAGGAGATATAATCCTGATGAAAATGGATTTGCATTACGCCAAAACGTACCAACAGGCTGCTTATATAGAAAATAAGCTGGCTATGTTTTGGCTTGGAGTTGCACTTCATTGGCCTGATAGGCGGGAAGCGAAAATAGCTGAAATGCGCTGGTTTCGTTCCCAACAGATGGCTCTAGGACTTTATAAGAGTGCAAAATCAGCGTTATTTAACGCGCTGAATAGTAGTCAACCACAGGAGCATGACGATGAGGGTATCTACAATAGCTGAGCGTATCCCGCTATGGTACAAGAACAAGATTTCGTTCCATCTTTCCGGCCAACCTGGCATTGGAAAAACGGCTGTTATTAACCAGGCGGCCGAAAGGCTAAGAGAAGAATATGAGGGAGATTTCGGCCTAATCGTTATTAACGGTGCAGCCACTTTGTTGCCGGATGCGATTGGGCTTGGATCGCTGTATAAATTCACAGACAAAAACAAAAAAGAACGCGTTGAAATGCGGTTCTCGGAGCCGTTCTTTTCCCGCACTAAGGAAGGTAAGCGTTGGGATGACTACTCGCATGGGCTTTTGTTCATTGACGAGTATGACAAGTGCGAGCCTGACCTTAAGAAGGTTTTTAGCGAAGCCAAATCATCAGGTCGCCTTGGCCCACACTGGATGCCGGATGGCTGGCTAATTTGTACGGCAGGCAACAGAGCTACGGATAGATCGGGTTCTACCAAATGGTTCGACCATGACATCAATCGGACCATGTGGATAGATGTCAAGCTGCCGTTCATGGATTGGGAGGCGTGGGCAAGCAGTAACGGCGTGATGCCGGTCACGATTGCTTACGCAAAGCAAAACCAGGCTGTAGTTTTCCCTGAGACCGTCCCTGAAAAGCAAGGGCCGTGGTGCACTCCAAGGTCACTTGTTAAAATGGATGCTTACTTTCAAAGTATCATCGCGGAAGTAGGTCACCTGCCGGATGACGAAGTAATTATCGAGGAAGCATCCGGCATTACAGGCGCTGCTAATGCGCATCATTATTTTGCCTTTCTAAGGGTTGGTGCAACACTTCCAACAGTTGAGCAGATTATATACGACCCTGTTGGAACTGAAGTTCCACCCCAACCGGATGGGCAGATGATTGTGTGTTATAATTTGGCGAAAGCCACCACGCCTGACAACGTAAATGCGATCACAACATACGTGAACCGTTGTGATGCGGAGTTTGCCCATACGTATTATCGGGCTGCCGTCAAGGCTAATTCTAAACTCGTCATGAATAAGAATTTTGCCAAGTGGGCAGTCGATAATTCCAAACTTATGGCGCTTCTCTACAAGGACTGACAACCAGAAAGGAAGAAAAATGATCTTGTCAGCGCAGACGATTAAGAAGCTCTGTCAAAAGCCGCGATCAGAGGCGCTTATTACGCCGTTCAAGGAACGGGACCGACATAGATCGGGGCTTTCATACGGGCTTTCGCACGCAGGTTATGACGTAACTATCGGGCAATCGGTTTCGATCTTGCCCGGAAGATATGTTCTAGCTTCGACTAGCGAAAAGTTTAATATTCCGCCGACGCTTGTTATGCGGGTGTACAACAAATCTACTTGGGCGAGGCAAGGCATATTAGTTGCTAACGGAATAGCCGAGCCTGGTTGGAGGGGTTACCTTACGTTGGAGATTTCCAATCATGGCGAAAGAACCATCGTCATAGAGAAACTTATGCCGATCGCGCAGGTAATGTTTGAACTGCTCGACCGGGCAACTGAATATCCCTATGACGGGAAGTATCAGGACCAGCCTAATGGTCCTATACCGGCGCTAACCTAGTAAATCATACAGGAGCATAAGATGTACAACCACGTTCCGACTGTTTTTGACCACGAGCCGACCGCACAAGAAATCTTCGACGCCGTGGTTAAGCACCTCGCTAAGCAAAAGCGAAAGTGTGCAATCCCCACAAGCGAAACTGGAAGCAAGACCGATACTTGTAAATATCGGCACAACGGATATGCGTGCGCTATTGGGCATTTAATACCTGATGAAGTGTACGATCCTAAGATGGAAGGTTTCACTTTGTCAGGTTTGGTGGATGAAAATTTCTCCGGCCTGCCGAGTTACTTTTCAAAGTATCGGAACTTTCTGCAATACCTTCAGCAAGCCCACGATTTCTGTCGTGGATTGTCCTCTATTAAAGAGGAGCTTGGGTATGTAGCAAAACAGTTTGAGTTAGACCCTTCAGTAATTGACGCGATTTCTGAGTTTTCTATTGATGCTCTACAGTAGGAGACGACCGATGAAAGCTATCACAATAACTATTGAAGGTATTCAGGATGATCATGATGCCGAGGTTATGTCTATAATTGCAGAAGAAGCAGCAAAGTCAATGAGAAAATGGGTAACTGTGCTATATCCTAGCAAATATCCAATTAAAGTCTTAGTGCAAAAAGGGAGCGTGCACAAGCTTGAAGTTCTTTAACGGGAGCCAAACAATGGAGTTTATATCAATCACCATAGAGGGTCTTCGTGACGAAGACGATGTAGAGACGGCGCTTGAAGTCGTTAGGGAAGCAGCGAAGTTGTTGCAAGCGCAGATATCCATGCTGTGCAATAAACGTCCACCAGAGGTAGTAGTAAGAAAATGGAGCATGTTCAACGAGGAGCCTGAGAGGATACCACTAGAGTAACAAGTGCTAAATTAAACCCACCACAGGAGACTAAGATGTCGAAGTTTGACGTTACAAAGAATTATAAGCCGTGCGATCTTACGGAAAATCAAGCTAAAGAATGGGCGAACACTAGGGTTTATTTTACCGCCAAATGCCCAGGGTTTTCGCATATATTCTATACAATGCTTAATAATAACGATGGCAAGCATTTTGCCTTCTTTACTAAGGATATTCAGACTTTAGCGACGGATAGTGTCAATATCCTTATAAATCCGGATTTCTTTTTCTCGTTCACTATTAAAGAACGAGTATTTGCGTTAGCGCATGAAGTGCTCCACGCAGTGCTGGATCATATTAATCATATGTATAAGCTAAGTAAGTTGGGTCATGTCCCTTATTCGGACGGCGTGAGACTACCTTATATTCCCGAGCTTGCGAACATATCGCAGGATTACTGCATTAATGCCATGCTCGTTTCTGCGAAGGTGGGCAGTATTAACAGTAACTGGCTTTATGATCGTACTATCGCAACCGAGAAATCTTTGTGGACCGATGTGTACAGGAGTCTTTACGAAGCCCTTGAAAGGTCAGGGTGTATAATTGCTCCTCAAGGGATTGTAGCAGGTTCAGGCAAACTTAGAAATAATGGTTGGCCTATTATAAGGGGGAATAGATTTGACGAGAATCTTGATCCTGGAAAAACAACCGGCGAAGCACCTGAAAAGGTTGCTAGTAAGCGGGATAATTCCGTATGGAACAGCGCTGTTGCAGCGGCTGTAGCTGTAGAGCAGGCTCGTGGCGACGGTACAAGTCCCATCACTGAAATGTTCAACGCGATAATTACTCCGAAAGTAACTTGGCAAGACTACATCCGAGGGTGGTTCGCCCGTAAAACAGGCTCCGATGGTTACAATTACCGGCGTCTGGATAGAAGGCTGATCGTCCAGGATTTTTATTTTCCCGAGCGAGCCGGTTACGGGGTTGATCTTGTCGTTGTGGCGATCGACCACTCGTCGTCGATCAGTACAAAACAAATCGGCTCGTTCTTCGGCGAGTTGTCGAACATATTTGACAGCGTTAATCCTCGCCGCGTAATCGTGATATGGTGCGATACGGTAATTAGCAGGGTAGATGATCTCGAAGATGCCGGCGAATTGGTAGGGCTTGAAAAATATGCTTGTCCTCGTGGCGGTACGGATTTTCGTCCCGTGTTTAAATGGGTTTCTGAAAATGACGTTCGGCCGGATGCGCTTGTGTATCTAACAGACGGGGATGGATGTTTTCCATCTAGTCAACCGGATTACCCAGTAATATGGGGTTCCATTAGTAAAACAAGTTACCCTTGGGGAGATGTGGTCGCCATAGATGACCTAAAATAACGAGGCTGGATAAAATGGCTGTCCAGTTCTCGGGGCTGATTTCTGTTACCCAGGAATCAGAGGAAATCGCAAAAGCCAGGGCACTGTTGGAAAGTGCCGGTTATATCGTGGCGCACAAAAAAGCTCTAATGCGCTTGTCACCTATAAGGCAGCGTATCCTTGAGTTCGTCATTAAAAGAGGGCCAGTGACCGCAGGGCAAATACGTGATTATGTGTGGTCGTCGGACCCTAATGCGCCGGAGTCAGAAGGGGCAGTATCGGTACACATTTACCACTTGAACAAAAAACTAAAACCTTACGGCTACAAAATCTCGTCAAGTTTTGGGCCGAATGCAACCTACGAAATCAAGCGCGTGGAGGTTTAAATGGTGGAAGAAACTAAGCTTCTAGAATGCGAACAAGAAGCAATCAAAAAGGCGGCCGAAACAGGCGGGTACTGTCTTATTGGCAAACGTAGTACGGTAATATATTACGTTAACGAAACAGGCGGGGAAACTCGCCTGGCTTGTCATAATATGGATTCCGTCAAAAAAGCCTGTATCGAGGCCGGCATTATTGTTATTGATGCCAGTCCGTTAGACTACGATACGTTAAGTCGTCTTTTGATTAAGACGCCTATACCGGCAATCACAAAATACGATTTGGAAAAAGTTAATGACGAAAGTTGTCCGGTAAATTTCGCTCCACTTATTTATATCGCTAATTTGTTTCAGGCGAACGGTGCGGATGTTTACAATCTTTAGCGGTTAAAAAGGGTGCGGGACTAATGTCCCGCACCCGTCCCACCATAGGCTACCCACCACAGGAGACTATTACGTAGGACATTTGTGTCTTACAGGGATGGTACGTAATAGCCAAGTAAGGCTCTCAAAAAATCTGAGAAACCTGAAAGAAAAATAGGAGCAACACATGAGGATCATTTTCTTCGACTTGGAGACGTACTATAATAGTAAAGACGACTATTCGTTGAAAGTTCTTACTCCACCTGAATATATTCTTGATCCGCGCTTTGAAGCTATCGGAGGCGCCTTCATGGAAGGCTACAATAATGATAGCGCGCTTTTTTGGGTTGATGGTCCTGACTTACCGAAATATTTCAAAGAGTTGGATACTAATATCGCTTTGTGCTCGCATAACTTTCAGTTTGACGGCGCTATTGCGGCATGGCGATACGGGTTCCTACCGGAAATGTCTTTGTGTACGCTCTCTATTGCAAGAGCCACATTAGGCCGTGTGTTAGGTCCACTGCCTTCTCTGGCAAAAGTTGCAGAATATCTATGTTTCCCTCCGAAATTAGGCACTGTCAAAAAAGTGGATGGCATGAATTTAGACGCAATTAAGGCGGCAGGGCTGTTTGACGAATACGTTGAATATTGTAAGCACGACGTAAAACTTTGTGCGAGGATTTTTAAGGAACTTGTATTGATAAGAAAGTTATTTCCGGCGAATGAATTGGCTATCCTGGATATGGTTTTGCGTTGTACTACGGAACCTAGATTTGTTTTGGACGTGGATACTCTAACGCAACACTTGGCAGAAGTAAGGGCTAAAAAAGAAGGACTTTTGAATAGACTATGTCTAGATAAATCCGACCTTATGTCAAATCGCAAATTCGCTGATTTATTGAAAATGTTTGGGGTTGAGCCTCCTAAGAAGGTTTCTACTACTACCGGCAAGGAAACTTACGCCTTCTCGAAAACAGACGTTGCATTTCTAGCTCTGAATAATCATCCAAATCCCGATGTCCAGGCTCTTATGGCAGCCAGATTGGGTGTTAAGTCAACGCTCGAAGAAACAAGGACAGAGAGGTTTATCAAGATTTCCAGGCTTACTTTCAAAAGTAACCAAACTCAGCCTTTGATGCCTATGCCATTGCGCTACTCGGCTGCCGGTTCGCATAGGTTGGGTGGAGACTGGTCGCTAAACGTCCAAAACCTGTCGCGTCCTAATCCGATAAAGCCTGGCAGCGGAAAAATAAGGCAAGCGCTGCAAGCTCCTCCCGGATACAAAGTTATGACGGTAGACGCTTCACAGATTGAAGCAAGACTGGCCGTATATCTTTCAGGTCAGGAGGACGTTGTTGAGCAATTTCGGAATAACGAAGACGTTTACTCGATATTGGCGAGCGAAATTTACAACCGCCCTATCAATAAAAAAGATAACCCGAACGAGCGTTTTGTCGGCAAGCAGGCTAGGCTTGGACTAGGTTACCAGCTTTGGTGGCCGAAATTTAAAGACAGAGTGAAAACAGATAGCATTAATCAACTGGGTTACCCGATAGAATTAACCGAAGACGAGGCTATGCACGTGGTGAAAACTTTCAGGCGGCTTAACAATAAGATCGTGAACGCCTGGGAAGAATTAAACTCTAAGGGGATATACGTCCTAGCTAACGGCGGAGAGTGGGAGTGGGGAGCTTGCAAGTTTTCGGAAGGCTCTATTAAAGGTCCATCCGGCCTTTACATGTATTACCCTAATCTTTCCCCCATAAAAAACGAACAGGGGAATGTTATGGGGTGGTATTACACTACGCCTCATAAAGGTGTTGCCAATATATACGGCGGAAAATTATTGGAAAATATATGCCAGCACCTGGCTAGAGTGCATACGCTCGGGGCTGCTTTAAGGATACAAAAACGATCGCGGCAAGAATGTGGGGAGTATTATCGCTTAGTGCATCAAGTGCACGACGAGAACATCTTTATAGTCAAAGATGAGCATGTGGACGTTATGCGTTTGATAATGCAGGAAGAAATGTCCCGTGCCTATACCTGGGCAGAGGGTTGCCCGTTCGCCTGTGAAGTGGGAATTGGGCAAAATTACGGCGAAGCCAAGTAGCAGTTGTGCCGGGTTGCAATCGTGTAATATTGACAGCCTGCCTTAGTTTTGGCTTCATTCGGGTGAGGAGGCCAACGTTAAGCTAAAGGGAATACACAGGGGCAATGATCGACTATGATGTAGCGGCAACATTTAAACTGTCGCCTAGGATGTGTGAAGTTCTGGTGACATTGTTAACGTTCACGGTGTTGCCGTCACGGGATGTGGACGCGATTTTAATACACCGTCTCCGCAAAGAGCTATCCGGGTATAACATTTCCATAAAAACAAAAAAGGGGTTGGGATACTGGATACCTGAGCCGGACAAACTACGTATAAAGCGTGCACTTAAACCACTAAAAACAAAATCAAAACCTAGAAAGTAACACGCTATGCAAACCACAACTCGCGAAGGGCGGCCACTAGTGCCGCCTTTTTCTTGGTCTCATTCGAAACTTGAGGCGTTCGAAACCTGCCCTAAGAAATATTACCATCTATCGGTACTAAGGGATTTCACAGAGGAAAAACACGAGTCGTCTATTTACGGCACCAACCTTCATGAAGCTGCTGCTCATCGCCTACAGCACGGTTACTATGGTAGTAAGTACAAGGAATACGAGTCGGTCTTAGAACCGTGGTGCGAGAAAATCGCCAAAATCGGCGGACCTATTTTTGTGGAGCAAAAGCTTGCCATTGATGAAGGTCTTAATCCTGTAGAGTGGTTTGCCAAGCCGCCGGATATTCCTTGGCTGCGGGGGATTGCCGACGTGATCGCAATCTCGCCAAACGGTAAAACAGCTTTGGCAGTGGATTGGAAAACGGGGAAAATAAAAGAGAACAGCACGCAACTGGCTATTATGGCAGAGTGCGTGTTCGCGCATTATCCTTCGATTGAGGCTATACGTACTGAGTTTATATGGCTGCGTTACGATGCCTCAACTAGGGAAGATTTCTTACGTAGAGACATGAAAAAAGTGTGGACAAGCATTCTTCCTCGTGTGCAACAGCTAAAGCTTGCGCACGAAACAGGAAATTTTCCGGCCAAACCAGGGCCATTATGTAAACGCTGGTGCCCTGTTAAATCATGTACCTATTGCGGTAGATAAAATGACGCCCGAAGGAAAAATAAAAGCCGCGATCAAGCGACTCCTGGCGAAATATAAACACTACGGCTGGTGGCCCGTGCCGTGCGGCTACGGTCAAAACTCCCTTGACTGGATAGGCTGTATAAACGGAAAGTTTGTGGCCGTTGAAGCCAAGGCGCCTGGAAAGAAGCTGACGCCTTTGCAATGGTCTACTTTTAACCGAATCAAGGAAAACAAAGGGGAGGTGTTCGTCATTGACGGCCTTGAAAGCCTTGAACAGTTTCGACGGTTTCTGGATAACCTTGTAGGAGCACACTCATGAGCGACAACGATGTGGGCATATGGTTCCTGTTCATCGCTTTTTTAGTAGCCATCCTCGTCGGATTGGCTAGTTCGGAATCCGAGTGCGGACAATATCCGGGCGATAAAATAACATGTGAAGAATATTACTGGCACTCGGATTAATAGTTCAAACTCTACCCACCACAGGAGCGTAAAATGGAACAAGTATATGTAAGTAAAAAACACAAAGTAGTTGTAGTACCAAAATCCCATAAACTTGGGAATATTCCTATATTTAATAGTTTTGAAAAGGATGGCGTATATTATGCGGTAATTCCACATTCAATATACGAAACTATTCTACTAAACCATCTTGGCTACAACGTGCCGTCTCCGATCGAGGAACATTACGATTGGGGAGCCTGCACGCCTTTCAAAGTCCAAGTGGATACATGTTCATTTCTCACACTTAATAAGCGAGCCTATGTCCTTAACGGACTTGGAACCGGGAAAACTAAAAGTGCTATTTGGGCATACCATTACTTGCGTAGTAACGGTCTAGCCGGGAGAGCACTTGTCGTTGCACCGCTTTCAACTCTGATGGACGTATGGGGAAAAGAGATATTCAACACGGTGCCGAGTCTTAAGTTTAGCGTGCTACACGGCAGCAAGTCTAAAAGACTAGATAATTTAACTAATGATGTTGATGTGTTTATTATAAACCACGATGGTGTTGGCGTGATTTATGATGAATTATTATCGATGGCAAAGACTAAAGATTTATCGGTTCTGATATTGGATGAATTATCAGTTTACAGAAACATAAATAGCCGATCGAAAACGATGGCGAATTTGGCGGCTAACTTCGAGTGGGTATGGGGCATGACAGGTACGCCAACTCCAAACGCTCCTACTGATGTGTGGGCACAATGTAAAATCGTTACACCTTGGAATGTCCCACAGTTTTTCAGTAAGTTCCGCGAAATGACCATGCAAAGAGTTAGCCAGTTCAAATGGGAGCCTAAAGAAAATGGTTTGCATATTGCGTATAATGCAATGCAGCCATCCGTCAGGTTCACGTTGGATGACATAACCGAGTTGCCGGAGCTAATCCTACAAGATCGAGAGGTCCTTCTTAGTAAAAAACAAAAATTGGCTTACGAACAAATCCGTAAAACCGCACAAGCTCAAATCGGCAACCACGAAATTTCGGCTGTAAACGCGGCAGTGGCGCTTGGAAAAATGCTTCAAATTTCAATGGGATGGACTTACGACAACAAAGGAAAAACCGCTCATCTTGATAATACTGACAGAATCCAAGCGTTGGTTGATGTGATAGAAGCATCCAATGACAAGGTGATTGTGTTCGTGCCTTTTAAACACGCACTGTACGGCATATCCGAGGCACTTACAAAAGCAAAAATAGATCATGCCGTAGTGTCGGGCGACACATCCTTAAATGAACGTACCGATATATTCAGACTGTTTCAGACTACGAGTAAATACAAGGTGCTTTGCGCGCATCCTAAGTGCATGTCTCATGGCCTCACTTTAACGGCGGCATCCGTCGTAGTGTGGTTTGCCCCCGTCACGTCTGCCGAAATTTATGAGCAAGCCAATGGCCGGGTACACCGTCTAGGCCAGACTAAAAAACAACTCGTTATGCGTATGATGTCTTCTCCTGTAGAAAAAAGATTATACGCGATGCTCGATAAGAAGCAAAACATACAATCTCAGTTATTGGCTATGTTTGCAGACAACTCGTAGCACCGGGGGAAGATCATGCAAAACGGTATTTTCGACGTTGAAACTTGTACGGCAAAGTACATCGCAATCCGAGACAAGATTGAGGAAATCAAGTCGCAACATGAGGAGCAGCTTAAGCCTTATAATGAGGCTTTGGAGAAATTATCTGGGATGTTGTTGGACCATCTTAATAAGACCGGAGCCGATAGCGTTAAGACTAAATCAGGTACTCCATATAAATCATTGGCTGTATCTGTCAGTGTCTCTGATAAAGAAGCATTCTGGGATTGGATGGCTAAGAATAACGACTTTTCCTATGTAGACTTACGAGCTAGCAAGTCAGCTATTAAACAGTACATGGAGGATCATCAGGTACCGCCGCCCGGAATTGGCTATCACGTGCGGCAGGAACTCCACGTAAGGCGTGGAACCAAAAAATCTTGATAGCTTACCACCATAAGGCTACCCACCACGGAGCTTTAAATGTCGATGGAACTTACTCTGCCGAGCAGCTTCAATGTCCCAAACAATCTTGCCGATCGGTATGGCAACCTAACGGAAAATTTGGGCGACGGCATAACGTCAGGCTATGGAATTATTGGTTATAAAGGCAAGGTCTGGTCTATTCGTTATGGAAGCCATGAACAGATACTCATGAGGGAAGATGAGAGTTCCCCTGTTTTTTGGATTGAAGTTGTAATCGTTAAGGCTGCGAGTGTCGTTTCACGCACCTATTACGAAAATGGATATCAAGAAGGCTCCAATTCTCCACCCGATTGTTCTTCCTCTAACGGCATTGTGCCGGACAGCAATGCGCCTAATAAGCAGGCAGTATCCTGCGCTGTCTGCCCTCGTAACGTCCTTAAGGTTATGCCCAACGGGAAGCCTGGAAAGGAATGCGCCAATGCCAAGCGCTTAGCCGTGGTGCCTCTGCACGATCTCACTAATGAGGCTTATGGCGGTCCTATGCTTTTGAGGGTTCCGGGAGGGTCGTTGGTTAACCTTAAGACCTTCGGAGAGTCCATGAAAAAATACGGCTTTCCGCTGTATTGGACCTACGGCACGAAGATTAGCTTTGATCCGGGTGAAAGCTTTCCGAAGTTTGTATTTAGTCCGGTAAGACCGTTGACCAATCCCGAACTTAATATTGTGGATGAATTTAGAGCTAACTCTAACACACAGAGAATTATCGCAGAAAGCGATAATTCCGAAACTACAGGAGAGCCGGAATGGGAAGCACAGAAACCACAAATCCAGAAACCACAAACCCAGCCTATGAGGACGATGACGCCTACGACTGGCGCGGCATCTTCTCGAAATGCCCAGGATGCGGGCACCAATTTGCCAGCGCCAACGAACAATACGGCCCAAGATACGCAAGACCGTTCGGAAAAAAGCAGAAGCGGTGGATTTGCTGCTTCTGCGTCTACTCGGAGTCAGACTGCGAAGAACAAACCAAATACTACACCTAAACCGGAACCCCAGGCTGAACCCGAACTCGAAACTCAATTAGATTTCGAGGAACAATTAAACGCGCTTCTGTCGTAGTTACTTTCAAAGTAACAAATCAGTTCTAAAGCCCGGAAATTGTTCCGGGCTTCTTCATCTAATGCGACAGAAGTCAAATGAACAAGTTGGAAATCGCACGCCGGTTCCTGGCTGCCGTTGTGCCTTGGCCGGGCGAAGGTCTAACAGGCTATGTGAATATTCATGGCCGCATAAAAAACTCAAAAGACGGCAAGTCTTTATGGTTTGGTAGAGCCTGCCAAACACTTAACGAAGCCGTCAATACAGCGGAGTGGATGCTACGACAAAAGCAAATCGACATCTACTTTTGCACGTCCTTGCAATCTCAATTCGAAGAACGGGTTTCTAAATCCGGCACAACCTACAAAGCTGCCGTGCGTAGACTTGAACATGTCGTAGCGCTGCGTTCTTTTTATCTGGATGTAGATTTTGGTGGAGAAGGCCATAAGGAAACAAACCGCTATGCCACCTACGAAGAAGCGGTCCGAGGTTTGGCCGATTTTATTAAGTTGTCGGGGTTCCCTAAACCGACATTCGTTATCAAAACAGGGGGCGGTGTACATGTTTACTGGACGATATCAAATCCTCTAACTGTAAACGAGTGGAAGAAATACGCCTCTGCTCTAGTAGGTGCAGGTAAGAAGGCAGGCTTAAAGGCTGACTACAATGCAACCGTCGATGCAGTAAGACTTCTTAGGCTGCCACAAACACTAAACCACAAACTGGATGAAGCCAGGCCAGTAGAATTGGCGTTCGAAGGCGTGACCTATTTCAACGACCGAATTTTGAAATGCTTGGAGCCTTTTGTTGACTCAGTTCAAATCAATAACGTTGAATTTTTGACGCCTGAAATTGCCAAATCTGCTTCAATCATAATGTCTCGTTACAATGGAGTTGCTTTAACTGACGTAGACGCGTTGATCGTTGGAATTGATTCAGATGCAGGCTTAAAGAATTTAGACGAAATTGCTAAGGGGTGTGCATTCATTGCCGAGGCAATCAATACGGGCGGGAGGGATTTCTCCCAGCCGCTTTGGAATCTGACGGCTCTAATTGCGACGTTTACTGAAGGCGGCAGGGCTGATGCGCATCGGATGGCTAACGGCCACCCTGGCTATTCCGTAGAAACTACAGACGCGCTTTTCGACCGTAAGGACAAAGAACGCTCCATGCGCGATTTAGGCTGGCCTTCTTGCAGGGCCATCGAGGCTGCCGGCTGCACGCATTGTGCATCATGCGTTTATTTTGGCAAAATCAAATCCCCGCTCAGCATTCAAGTTGACCTGCCAGCCCAAAAAACCACTCAGTTACTTACAAAAGTAACTCCTGACGATCTACCCGATGGGTACATTCGTCGGGAAGACGGGTTCGTATGCGAGCTTTATACCGATGAAAACGGCAACCAGATGTACGAGGTAATTGGCCTCTACTCGATGGAAGACCCTATTATTGTCGAGGAACCACCGCCTGACAAAAATGTGCTGTATTTCTTTGCTCGGGTAAAAGGAAGAAAAATTAAGATCAGGCTGCCTTTTTCAGTGATTAATACCGCCAATGTAATGAGGCAGGTGGTACAATCGCAGGGGTTTATGGTCCCTTCAAAAGTCCCGCAAGCAGCCGCTTTAGGGAGGTTTCTAGTGTCCTGGATTAAACATCTGCAAGAAATTCGAGAAACTATCGTGCCGGAGCCTATTGGATGGAACTCCAAAAACGGCGCTCTTTCTGGGTTCTCATATGCAGGCAAGGAATTTTCGCCGTTTGGCGAAAAGGAAGTTTACATTAGAGATACTGACTTTCTGAATCTGTTTAAGCCTACAGGCTCGAAGAAGCCGTGGTACAACGCTTGGAAACTTATTGCCGGTAGGCCGGATATGGAGGTTATCGTATCCACGGCATTTGCTTCACCGCTGTTGCCTTTGATCGGTCATAGCGGAATGACTTTATCCGTTTATTCCGACAGCGGTGCCGGCAAATCTACTGCAATGGAAATCGCCATTGCCGTGTGGGGCCAACCCAAAGGCGGGAAATTTAAAACTGACGACACTGATAACAGTGTCAGGAATAAAATGGGGCAATTGAATAACCTCCCCGCTTACTGGGATGAAGTTAAAACTTATGAACAATACAAAAAGTTTTTGAACTTGGTTTTTAACATGACGTTAGGCTCCGATAAGGGGCGGTCTTATAGGGACGGCAGTGCAAAAGGCCAGTTACAATGGAACACTATTTTAACAATGTGTTCCAACGAAAGCCTAATGGATTACATTGTCGACCATAGCCACATGACCGAAGCCAGCTTGTTTCGTATTTTCGAATACGAAGCAGAAAAGCTTCAACCAGGTAATCCCAAAATTGTTAGCTTGACAAAAGCGACACAGGCGGTTGCCGCTCTCAACATGAACTACGGGCATGTTGGGTATGAATATGCAAAATTTATAGGATCGAATTACGGGCTAGTAAGGCGTTACGTTACTAAGCTTAGTATATCATTGGAACGCGTATTGGAGCCGGACCAGAACGAACGGTTCTGGGTGCATTTTCTGGCTTGCTGCTTGGCAGGCGCTACTATCGCAAAAAAGAAAGGCTTAGTGCCCTTCGATTTGAAGGCGATGCGGGAGTTTTTACTTCAAAAGTATCGCGAACAGCAAACAAATAGAAAGGAAGCGGAAGCTGATATCAAAAATAAGGATGTGATCGGCGACCTTTTCAGTCAGTTTTTGGAGGCGCATAAGGCGCGCAATACTCTTTGGACTGATGATATGATGGTGGGACCTGGAAAGCCGCCAGAATTCAAGGTTACTAGAGACACTTCAAAATTAGAAGCGGTGAAAGTTCAAATCGCCGAAAAAAGAAAAACTATAAGAGTTACCGCAGCCGCAATTAAGGATTGGTGCAAATCAACTAAGAAAGCACCAACGTATGCCTTTTTAAAGCAGGTGGAAGCAAGGTTCGGCGCAGTAAAGATAAGAGCGCCTTTGGGTTTGGGAACGAGATATCAAACTGGACGACAGCTAGTTTTCGATATCGACGTTACCAAGCACCCGCAGCTTAACATCTTTGACATACCCCAGACAGGAGACGGGCAATGAAAATCTACCTAAGTGCGAGGTATCGAAGGTTCCAGGAAATGCAACTTTACGCTTCAACACTTGAAAAGATAGGACATAAAGTTGTATCATCTTGGATTAACGGGGCGCACGAAGCGCGCGACAACGATGTTTCAATGTGGAGGAAATTTGCAGAGAAGGATATGGAAGAACTAAAAGAGGCAGACTGCTTAGTCGCCTTCACTGAACACCCCGATTCGGACTATGCAAGAGGAGGTCGGCATGTAGAGCTAGGAATGGCTATAGTTTGGGGAAAGGAAATCTGGGTGGTGGGTTACATCGAGAATGTATTTTGCGCACTACCTCAGATAAACTTCGCCCATAGTGTGGGCGACTTGTTTGTAGAACTGCAAATGACAGGAGAGTGACTATGGCGCACATTGTAAAGTTAAAACCACTAAATCGGTATCCAGGAGACCAAGCCGTTCTGCTTAAGGAGTCGGCGGTTGATGCCGGAGGACGTGAATGGCCGGTTGGAACGGTTTTCGGATGTGTTTTGGCAGCCGGGATCGACAATACACTTCCCGGCTCACCTCGATACGTAGAAGTGACGATTGGATCAAGCGGAAGAACCAAATTCTACGGACCTCCGCAATACCCTTTGTATAGCAACTCAGCACAATCTCGCCGCTAAACTGTCTAGAAGTAGCTTAAATAACCATAGGTACGCCCCGTTTGGGGCGTACCTACAAGAGTGTAACAAGCAGTGTAACATGTATAATTTCTGGAACCCAAATTTGTTTCTAAGTCAACTACTTACTTCCAATAGTAGGTCCAATCTAGACGAGAAACATTCGCGCGTCCTTGTATGCAACATGAAGCATCCGGGCGATAAGAAAGGCAATGACCAATGGTGTGACCTGACGCCGGAAGCGCTTAAGATTATCCAGTCACGTCCTAGGATCAACTCGCGTATTTTCCCCTACTCGGCCGACGCGATATGTGCCGCGTTCACTAGGGCTTGCTATACGGTAGGGATTAATACTCCCGATATGCCGGCTGAGAAGCGTCTGCACTTTCATGATTTGCGTCATGAGGGCGTGTCCAGATTGTTTGAATTAGGATGGAGCATCCCTCGTGTCGCCAGCGTGTCAGGCCACAGAAGCTGGCAATCATTAAAACGCTACACGCATATCCGGCAAACGGATGATAAATACGCCGGATGGCCTTGGATGGAGGTGGTTACCTCTGCAACTGCTCACACTCTTTAACGGCGGCAGCCCGCCGGCGGTCTATCCATGCCGCTAAATCGGCAAGATGGACTCCCTTCGCCGCTTTTTGGCTGGCTTCTATTCTGACGAGAGGGATGTCGATTTTTCCGGCACTGACTTTTCTTACGAATTGATCCACAGTTAAGTGCGGAAAATGATCACGGCACACGGCATCTACGGAAATAACCGCAGCGCCGTTGTATTGTGCCATAAGCAGGAATGCCGTATTCATACATAAACAATAACAGGAATACTACTATTTAACTATTAAACACAATCAATGTATTGATTCATATTCAACGTGTTCTTCTTCGTCAGTAAAGAATATCACTTGGAAGCCGGTATTTTTTAACATTACTGCCGATGCGGCTGCCGTAGGTAAATTGGTAGGATTACCGTTCACATCAAACATATTAGTCACCGGTAATATCATTCCATCTTCGCTTGTGTAGTATGGCCTCTTATAACCTACGTCGCAATCGTAATCAACTTCCCTTCTTTCATCTAAAGGGACCGCCCTTTTTTGACTTCTTTGCTTTTGTTGGTTCATCTGATTTCCTTGTAACAGGATTGTCAGGATGTTTGGAGTTGTAAATTTTTGCAGCTTTTGTCTTTGCTGCGGCGTCGCTCATTCCTTGCGACTTAAACTTGTCGCGCATTGCTTCGTATTGGCGGGGCATTTATTTTTCCTATGCAGGGTCTCTTTTGTCAGGAACCATCCCTACGCGGCATTCAGCGCTAATAGCAGCATCGCTAATTAGTTCTTTTGCGTCTTCTAAGAACTCAAGCGCTTTAGAAGTGCATTCTTGAATTGTTGACATTTCAATGGGTTCGCGTATAGGGACAAAGCTATAGCCGTTAAATACGGCTATAACTAAGATGATTTTAACGATCATCCCTTCACCTTATTGAGGTTCGGGTTAGCTCTCTTGGCAGCGGCCGAAGCGTTGCGGGTTTTCTTAGCTAAAATTCTTCCCGCTGCGTCTTTGCTAATGCCCTCTTTTTTAGCGATTTGGGCTTGCACGGCTTTAAAGCCCGGATGCGCTTTACTTGCCATTGCCGCCACTCTTTACTTGACCGGTAATTTTCCAGGCGGGCTTTTTAGGCGGGAACTTAGCTGCATCTTTCATAGCTCCCGGATTGCCTGATTTGGAGTTTGGACCCTTAGTCGGATAAATACATCCAACCTTGGAGTTTCTGTTTTTCTCTGACATGTGCGCATCCTCTAGTCATTAGGTGGCAGTTATAACAGCGATTTTGTTTCCTGGCTGTACCTCGAAATATTCCACGACGTTAGCCGGCAGAAACAAATTAGTAGCCGTAGCTGTAGGATTAGCGCCAATTGCGATGGCGCATGTAGCGTCAGCAACTACGCGGATTAGGTTTGTTGAAGCTTGAAACGCGCTAGATTGTGCAGAAGTAGCGCCTATTGTAACCGTCTGGTCTACATTCGACGGCATTTTTGCACGGCCGAAATCTCGCTGTGAATTAGCTGTAAACTCAGAGATAAACAATGTTGACATTATTTATCACCTTTTTCTCTGTTAGCTCGTCTCGTTAAGACTTGAGTGTTCTTCAACGAGTTGCTTCCGCCCTTAATTAGGGGACGCCTATGGTCAACTTCCATACCGTCGCCTTTATGAACGCGTCCCTTTTTCTCGAGTTCCCTTCGGACATGGTTCCTTTCGGAACGGTTTCTTATCTGCTCCGGCCGATGATTGTACGTCCTGGCTTCCCGCCTGATTTGTGTCGGCGTTCTATGAGCCGTAGGAGACCTTTTTTCTCCACCTTCAGCCATGTGGACCTCGTTACTTTAGTAGTAAATGGTCATTGAGAGTACAGATTACGATCTCGTTGTGCTATCCATTTCGTGTTTTTATTAAACACCAACCCCAAATGATGCCTTAAGTCTTCGCCACTTTCGGGCGCTTTAGATTTCAGAGCACTGTTTAACGCCTGCATAGTAATTTGTGCTTCGCGAGGATATCCCTTATTGAACTGTTGTATTTTTGCCCATGCCTTAATTTTGTCTTGGCCGTTCTTTGCGTTGGTCCATTCCTTAATGAGATTGCTGCGTTGGTCATTATAGACACTGCGCAGCCCACTCATTTCATGCTGGCGCTCGAAAAATTCCGCTTCTTTTGTTGGCGTTGCGCCAAGTGCACGGATAACGCGTTCGGCAGGCGTATATTGTATATTAGTGCCTCTACCTCCGGTTAGCGCCATTTCCCAATCTCTGAGAACCTGGAACGGCAGCATATGCAAAGCGCCTTTAACCACATCGCCGTTAAACAGTTCATTTGTTCCCGTATGAATATCTTTAACAAGACCTCCGGGAGCACCGGTTACAAATTCGGTAAGCCATGCAAGTTGCTTCTCTGTTGTATACTTATAATCGGGTATGCCGAATGTGCCGATGATTGAGTTAATACCCAGCCTGTGATGCAAGTCAGCCCCGAATATATGCCTGCCGGCACCGTGCATTATCCAATCAGCGCCTTCCTTACCGGTAAGCTCTGCCATTTTCTCATACTGCCAGCGCTCGAAATCGGTCCAGTCGCTATTGGTAATACCCATAGTCTTAGCGGACCACGCCAAAATTTTTGGGATTTCCATAGGCAAGCCGCCAAGCAGGCCGGTCATCAAAGTATGTGTGCCGATTATACCAAGTAGCGACGCAGCACCTGCAAGGCGTTCCTCTCTTGTTGCCCCCATAAATGCTTTGCTGGCGTTATGAGCCAACAAATGGTACATCATTAGAGGGAACTGCCTGAATTGCAGGAACGGCTTAAGAACTCGATTTTTGAATAACGGTGCAGCGTTAGTACCGGAATATAACCCTTCAGACCTAATTACTGCGTCACGGGCATATTTGGTTGCCACTTCTTGCGCTTTTTCGGCGGTTGCACCCCGGCTTCTTTGTTTGGCATATTCAAGCTTATAAGCCGTTATCGCGCCAACATATCTATTGATTGCCTCGGTCGAATCGGTTAACGCACGGAACGCACTATCAGCGCGACCCAATATGTTCGTACCGATCCAGCCTCCCAATGTGTCGCTGTTAGAAGGTCTATACCGTTCAACCTCAAACCCTGCTCTTGGGTGGATAGTATTAGTGTCCTCAAGGTATTTCAGCATCCTGGAAATACCGTTATAATTTTCATCGTCCCTGAATTTACTGCGGATAAGCGAGCCATAATCAGTGTTTTGGTGAAGCGGATCAATAATAGACCCGGTAAAATCCTCGAACCCTTTTTTATGAACGCTTAAACCAAGACGCGCCATGATTTTTGCCGCCTCTTTAAAGGTTCGGAGGTGTCCATGAGAACCTCCAATATGCGGCAGCGTAATCATTGGAAGATGAGTCTGATGCAGCAACAAGTGGAACGGCCGCATCATTCGGTCTATGTAGTTGGTAATAATCAGCGAGCGACCGGCCTTCGTCCAAGGATCGTTGTACTCGTTAGGATCATCGGCATGAGCGCGCTTATCAAGTTCCTCCATAGCAACACTTCGTTCGGTGTGCCTAGGATCAAGCTCCGACCTATGAGAGCCTTGATACCTCATTTGCTCAACAATCTGCCGAGCCTTCTGCAACATATGCTCGACCACGGGCATAAACCTTGCCCTGGCCCTCGTGTTAGCCATCTGGTCGGTGTAAATCGTAAAATTTCGGATAATGTCTGTACTTGCGCCTTTCACACCGCGTCTTGGCAATGAAGCGCTTCTTACGCGATGACCGGACATTCTCTTGCGCAGGACAGATACCAAAGCCTGTTCAGCGTCACGCCTTTGCTCGGCAGAGGCAGATTTAAAGGACGGGTTTTTATGGAGCGCCTTAACTAGGTTATGAATATCGGTAGCAGTAAGGTCGCCCTTTTTTCTGAAATACTCCCTTCGCTGCTCGACATAAGGCTTCCTCGTTAGAAGACCACTTTCATGAAGCTCCTCTTGCCGTCTTAAAGCTTCTCGCTCTGACTCGTGAAACTCGATATGTCGAGGATCAATCTGGACTTCATAACGCTCTATAGCGCCTCTAGATTTAGCGTCTTCAATATTATTGATCCTTTCTCCGGTAACCGGGTCGTATCGCCTGATAAATACATCCGGTTGATGCTCTACATTTGCTACGGCAAAATCGTGAGCTTCTTTACGAGTATTAAACTCGTAAACGTGGTCTTTAGTATTTGATGTTACAGCGTTTTCCGGCCGGTCATATTTATATTCACCATGTACAACCCAATCGCCGTGCCTTACCAAAGGCGAGTATGGGCCGACACCGGTCTGAAGCTGTTTGGCGTGCTTGATTTCATCTACGACTGCCTCGCCTAGTCTATTAGATAGTTCCTTCCAACGCTCCGCACTTACTATAGAAGTAAGTTCGTGAGTAAGCCTGTAGCGTTCCACACCGGTTACTCCGGCGTCTTGCAATATTTTAGAAATGTGTTCACCGGCCAAATCTGACTGCGTTTGGCGAGTATAATCAAAATAGTCCCGAGTTAACTGGGCCAATTCAGGCTGCCGACTTATAATTTGTTTGTATCGTTCTGACAATTCTCTGTGGACGGCTCTTTGCGCCCATTTTCTCAACGCTACATCTTCGGGAGAAAATGTCCCTCTTTGAATAGCCTCCATATTTTCTCTTGATAGACCAAGATGCGTATTCTCGCCTTCGCCTAATTCGTAATCGGCACGGACAGCGCGTATAGTTTGGTCATTCATTAATTTTGACCACTCGTCAAAATTATCCGGGTTGTCGTTCTTCGCTCTAATCATTCTAACGGCAAGTTCTCGGCCTTCTTGTTTGGCCTTTTCGGAAAAGGCTCCCATACGTTCGAGCATTTCAACTATTTTAGGAGCAGACGGAATTAAATGTTTAACTCCTTCAGCAAATTGGTAATTTGGAGTTAGCGCATTGATAATAGTTCTTTTTCCATATTGCTTAAGCCAGTCAAGCACTGATTCTGTTGGCCGTTCAATATAGTCCTTTATTCCACCTTCGTTGCCGTGAAAGGCAGCATCCATAAGATGGAGGTCTTCCACATGCCTGAACGGTTCGCGCTTTCCAGTAGCTGCAAACCGTTCCGCTTCAGCACTACGTATATCGTATGCATATTCACCGGCTTTAATTATTGCCTCTATAGCAGTGCGACCTTTGACAATATCCACACCGAACAGTTTCCTTATGGCGGTGTGAACCGTATCAACAAACGCATCCCAAAGAGTTTTTGGTTTAATATTAAGCTCTTGAAGCGAAGATATTGTTTCTTTAGACACTTCCATTTTAGCAAGTTGTTCTTGTATCCTCGGGTTGCTAAACGCTTCAGCGATAAATTCCTTTTCGTTTTGCAACGCATAACTAAACAACTTACTAAGATTATGCTGAGTACGTAGCACCTGTCTAACATCCGACATTATCGAACGGACAACGCTTCGCAATTTCAAATTTGTTTTTAGCACTCGACTCGTCATGTCATGTGCTATCTCATGCAATACAGCATGAGTGAATGAATGTTCGTCGTTTTTTAGTTCTCTAAGAACATAAATTGTTCTTATCCCAGTTGATGGCAACTCGCGGAATAATCCTTTAGGGGGAGGTAATCCAGACTTAGAATACCCCGGAGATGTAACGTCTTTTGTTTTAAGCATTTCATCTGACGTAACGAAATGTATCGGCACGTCTCCGTCTGCCTCGATAAATCGTTTAATCATAAAATTTGAAATGGCTTTGGGGACACCTCGTAAATGTTTTGTATTAACAAAATTAGTTAGCGCGTCTTTAACAGTTGTGCGCTTGGGTAAATATTCAAATTCGCCGGTTTCTTTGTAAAAATCATCTTCAAGATGCGAATCCTCAGCTTTAGCAGCACGTTCGGCGTTCTTTTTATCCCAGTACTTTTTCAAGCCTGGGGGCATTTTATCAGTGTTGACAATTTTAACTGGTTTGGTAGTATCAGACTTAGCCTGCTTGGGCTGTTTAGCTTGTTTAGTCTGTTTAACTTGGGGCGCGGACTCCCCGTTACTCGCCACCTCCCCACGGGTTGTAGGCTGCGCCCCCTTTTTCTTTTCGACAGGTTTCTCGGCAGGCTGCTTAGCGGCTTGATTAGCAACTTGTTTGGCGGCTTTCTTGGCCTCGATCTTTTCTTTGATCGCTTTTACTTTAGGAGTAATGAACCTCTCTTGAACTTCCTTGCTAACGGCAGCCCGTTCTTCTTTGCTTCCGCTTAGGAACTTTTCTGCGGCACTTTCTAGTAATTCTTCTCTGGTAGGCCGAAGATTGCCAACTGAGGCTTCCTCAACCATCGGACCTTTGTACTTGGCGTTTTTATCAAAACCCTTTTCAATGCGAGCAGCTAACTCTAAATCATCTATCTTCTTAAGCTCTCTTTTAAGGGCCTGTTTCCTTGCAGTCGTGCCGTCATCAGGAAGCAATTCTCGAATACGATCCCTAGCAGCGTTGAAAGGAATTTCCCCTTTTCTTGCCGCTTCATAGATATCATTAATGCCGCCTCGACCGGCAGCCACGCGTTTCTTTCTCGCTTCTTCAAGCTTCAACGCAACATTGCGTGCGGCGCGCGCTTTTGCTTCTTCTAATTTGCGCTGCACTCTTGTTAATGCAGATGGCCGCTCTTTAAGACCGGTCTCTCCGGGTTTGTGAGATTCGGTATACGCGTGCTCTTTAATGACATTGCCTGAAGGCAGTTCTTCTACGCCGGTTTGACCGGTAAATTTAGGACGCTCTCTAGTGGGAACACCTTTTGATCCTGGAAGCCTAATGCTTTCAGGGCCTTCCGTGCCGACACCACTACTGCTAATATTCTCAACGCTGCGCTGTTGAGCGCGTTTAGCCATTTCCCCTTGAGCGCGTTGAGCCTGGACGGCTTCATGTAAAATCTCTTTATTACCGCTACGTGCACTACGCTCTACGTCTAGAAAATCCTGTATTCTGGTGTCGCGTACCTTCTTAGTTTTTGCATTCGCAAGTCTGTAAGCCTGTTTAAGTATCGCATGGCTTGCCGCTGGTCTTGCTCCTCTTAACGGCTTTGAAAGGTCAAGGTCCTTAACGTTTTTTGCCGCCTCTGCCATAGCTTTGGCGCGAGCAAATGTCTGGTCGGGAGTTTCTCCCTCTTTTGGAGCGTGCGCCTCCACAATATCCCGCATTTGACGAATGCGGTTAATGGCGGCTTCTTTCCACTCTGGACTTTTGTGGGAAGCCCTAATGCGTTCTTCTTCGGTTTCAGCGTTTTCGTAGCGCGCCTTCTGTTGCTCGGATTTGTGTTCAGCCTTTTCTACATGCTCAATTCTTGCCTGAATCTGTTCCGCAAAAGGCTTACCCTCCGGCGTAAGAAGCGGTTTGAGAGCTTTTGGCTTTTGTTGAGCAGGAGCCTGTGCAGGTGGCTTTTCTATATTCTGAATATTTTTAGGAGCTTGAGCCGACCTGTTATTAAGTTCTTCGGGAGTAGCCCCTGTACCTTCCTTCTGACTTTTATAGTATGCTTCTAAATCTTCGAGTGTTGCAACGCCCCCACGATCAGAAGGACGTGGTGGAACGTCTTGTGGTGGGCCACCCTGCGGCGGGGTTGCTTCTTGAGGGGTGGTTTGTCCTTTAGCGTTTTGCTTGGTCGTTAATTCTTCAATTATTTTATCAAGTTCTTCAGGAGTAAGAGCCGCTAACTGCGTAGCATCCGGCGCACCTGGCTCAACTTCTTGAGGCTTTACATTGCCTCTGCTCCGCTTTGAATCCTTAGCCTTATTGCTTGGAACACGGCTAGTCGTTTCATTTTGAGGATTGCCAATGCCGGTTGTTGTCCGTGCTTCAGCTTCAGGAGTCTTAGCAGCCGGAGGTGGTGGAGCATTCCCGGTGCCATAATTCTTAGGCGGCTGATTACCAGTCTGTACAACAGGATTAACAGCTTCCTCTCCAACAGGAGGAGGGGAATTACTTTCGGCCGAAACTGAAGATTGTCTAAACGTTGGACGGATAGAACCGTCAGGATGCACCTCCCAAACCAGTTCCCCGCTTGGAGGTGGAAGCGCGAGAGGCTCCCGGTTACTTTGCAAAGTAATTTCAGCAGGGGGTGGGCGCTCTGTGGGTCTTGCTCCACCATGCAACAAACCAAAGGGAGCGCTTACGGCAGCGCCCATCACTCCGCCTTCTAGGGCACTTTCGCCTATACGGCTTTCGTCTATCGGGGTTCCAAGCGCTTCGTTCAAAGCGGCTTGCACTGAAGCATCGCCAACAGCGCCTTGTACGGCTCCGGCAGCGGCATTCTCACCGGCAGCAATGGCCGCACTACCAAGCCTTCCCCGACCTACCGCACCTAGAACATTCCCTCTGGCAACAATTCCCTCCGGTCCAAGAGCAGCGGCACCGGCGCCTACAAGAAAATTCAATATCGGCCGCATCGGCCCTTGCATTAAATAGTTAAACTGTTCTCTAGCTTCCGGTTCAGGAAGCATCTTTCTCAGATTAGCATATTGCTCGGATTGCTTTTGAAGGGTTTCGTCGGGAGTATTATCAATTACGTTGTTTACCTCATGCATCACCTGTTCGGAATTAATCGCACCACCGGCGATGGCTCCTCCTATAACTCTGGCAATGATCGGCCCAGGAAGAGCAGCACTGGCAATACCTTCCGCCATTGCCGGAGCCATTCCTGTAGCCTTGAGAGCTATACTGCTAAGGGGATGATCCAGAAAATCCTTGCTTGCGATAGACGCTTCAAGTCTTTGGCGCGCAACGTCGCTCATATCCATAGCGGCAAGTTGCGCTCGACCTTGAGCGGCCTGTTCCAACTGTCCGTAATATTCAGCGCCGCCGGTATCCCCGATTAATTCGCGGAACCATCTAGCGCCAGCATCATGGGCAGCCTCAAGGTTATAAGCGCCCTGTTTTAATGCCTGACCATAATCACTCCAAGAAGGTGATTGATTTTGATCGACTGCATTAAACTCTGTATCTACTGCACCCATTATTCTTCGTCTTCGACAGCTTTAGGTTTTTTATTGCGCTGTGCACGACGTTCATTTAGTTCTTTAACCGTTGGTTGACCACTAGGTCCGGTAATCGCACGGCCAATATCGCCCCATGTAAGATTGGTGCCTTCAGGGATTTCTTTTTGGTGCTCCCTAAGATATTTTTGGGCGCTACTCATGCGACCTTTAACAGGCTGACTATCACGTCTAGCCACTGCATTTCTTACATCATCCCAAGTAAGGTTTGTCCCTTCCGGTATACTTTTTTGGCGATCCATAAAATACTGTTGAGCGTTATCCATACGACCCTTAACAGGTTGTTCATCAGGTCTAGCTATTACATTTCTTATATCATCCCACGTAAGATTAGTACCTTCGGGGATGTCCTTTTGGCGCTCCCTTAGATATTGTTGAGCAGCCTTAATACGGTTACTAGGTAAGAGTTGCTGACCTATAACTTTTGCACCTTCACTAGCTTTAGAAATCTTTTCTTCTTGTTGTGCACGAGCAAGCTTCTTTTCATTTTCTGTGTTTATTGTATTACGCTGGCTCTGCCGAGATGCGAGGATATATTGCGCTATGTTATTAGGCAAAATCCACGATCGACCATGTTCATCCATGTAACCCCATCTGCCTTGGGGATCGTCCTTAATCGGCCTAAAACGAGTTAAAGCGTTCATATTGTCCGTGCCGACACCAATAAGATCGGCAGCTACGCGGTTAGCTATTTGACTGTTCATTCCTTGGGAAAGATTGTTTTTATCCTCAAGCAATCCCATAGCAACTGATTTATGGACGTCTTCCATGCCTGGCGGGATATTAATTTTATCAGCCAAATTAGCTCGGCCTGTATCCGCCATTTCTTCGGCAGTTTTCACATCACCCAGTCTAGGAGCTTGGATATTTCCGCCTTGACGCGTTTGGCGCTGGGTGCCCATGCCTCTTAAGCTGGAACCAAGCTGCACCATTGTTTGCCAATACTGGCTTCCATTGGCAATACCCTTTGCAAGTTGTAATACTTGTTGCGGTCCAAACGTCCCTAGATCGCGTTCTTCCCCACTGGACCTGTCAATATCAAACGCATGAACTCTACCATCCGGCAGCACTCTGGCCTCAAATTCATGGCCATTCGGAATTTGGTCATAGGCATGTTTAATCATATCCACTGCGGCTTCCGTATGACCACTTTGCATAGCCTTAAGCGCGGCATCACCGTACATTTGCGCGTCTAGACCGGCGCTAACAATCAGCGAAGCCGCCATCTTTTGCGCTTTCTGGATATCTCCCCGATTAAGATAAAACCTCGTAATAGCATCAAGTCTGGCAATATGAAGGGCGCTTCTTGATAACTCGTGGTGAGGATCAACAATTTGATCCATAATACGCGTATCTTCGCGAGTAGCCGGTTCGATGCCATGACCTATGGGGGTTTGATCTGGCGCGCCAACAGGCACTGCGCCGGGGCCAGCTTTTTGCCTTTCCATATCTGCAATAGCTGTAAGGCCGAGATGGACAGGATTTGTTTCAGGATTTACCCCCCACCGAGAGAGAACCTGCGCCTGATCGAAGCCAGTACTAGATTTAACTACTCCGACTGACGGACCGGCAGGGGGTGGAGTATCATTTGCAGGTGGTGATTCTTCGTCAACCGCCTTTTTAGGTTCTGGCGGTTGGGAGCCTTCCGCTTCCAAATTATCGTTGTTGGATTGAGGTACAGATTCAATAGGCTGATAATCTTCGTCCGGGTTATAGGTAATGCTTTTGCGTCTTTCTCCCTCGTAACTATAACCCTTTTGGGATCGCCCCTCTGTAGCATTATCATCTATCGGACGCTGATAATCGTCATCAGGATCATACGTAATTTTCTTGCGCCTCTCTCCCTCATAATCATAGCCTTTTGGAGACCTGCCCTCAGTCGCATCATCGTCTATGGCGCGCGGCTTATCCTCGTCATCCCCGAAAATTTCTCCGCCTTCGGCGTAATCCAATTCATCTAATTCATCGGGCTCTACGGCTCCCATTGTATCAGGAGGAACAGCGTAAGTACTGGTTCCAGGAGAAGTATTAACTGATGACGCGTCCGGCTGAGTCGCCGCGCCAACTATGTTTCTCGGGTTACTGTTAAAGTAACTGTTTCTTCCGGCATTCAGGACATCAGGGTCAGTGAACGGGTCTGGTCCTTGACGAGCTTTAAGATTTTCTCTATAGGCATTCAATCTGTCACGCTGTATGCCTATACTTGCCCATCTTGCAGAATTTGCATCACGAAGTGCTTGAGCACGTTGGTTCAACATTTGTTGTTGCAGGCCAATTTTTTGTTGGCCCATGTTAATCAAGGCGTCATAGTATTTGCTCTTTACGTTGCTGTCGTTTTCTTTTTGAAGGACGCCGCTAACCGACGTGTAAGCCTTCAAAAAATCATTCATTTCACCGCGTAAGCTCATACCGGCACCGCCCTTCTTTCAAAGCCGATAGGCTGTTGTGGCAAGTGCGCTTCCTTCCGCGCTTGCTGAATTAGCTTGGTAAAATGTCGAGTGCCATAATGCTGCACTACGTCCCTGGGAATAATAAACTCTCCGGCATTCAAATTAATCGCTTGATTGCCGGACCTTGCAGGGATGTCGTCAGTTACAGCACCGCCGGACGGCGATCTATCTCTGTTAAGAAACCCGCCCTGAGTTCCATCGTTCCCAGGCACATCATCTACAGGAACCGCACCGCCACGCTTTGCAAAAGTCAACGGCATAAGAGAGGTGCCTTTTAAGGCACTTATTCCGGCAAAGCCAATCCCAGCTAACGAACCCCAGCCAGAAGATGCGTTTTGGTTAGCTTCGAATTGGGCAAGTTGGTCTTGATACTGTGCATTCATTGCCTGAGTGGCGACAGCGCCAGCACCTGTAGCCGCACTCATATATTGAGGCGCAGTACCTTCTGTACTTGCACCAGATGCAGTTGTAGCAAGTTGGTTGGTTACCGCTTGCGATCCTGCCGATATGCCAGTATTAACAGCGGTATTACCTAATGTAGCTCCCGTCTGACCTTGGCCTATTGCCGTAGCTTGCAATCCTAACCCTGTATTGATAGTGGCCTGACGAGCGGTATTGCCAGCACCGGCAATGGCGGCAGCCTTTTGAGCCTGCAAAGCTGCTTCAGTTCCAGCGTAGCGTCCAGACGCCGGATTGACGCCATAGCTTTGTAATGTTTGTTCCGTGTTCTGTCTGGCTGCATCTTGCGTTTGAGCGGCAGTGGCTTGCGCCGTACCCATTTGAGTTTGGATATTCGCATTAGAAGCGTAATTCGATGCTTCATTAGCGAATTGATTTTCAAGCGGCATGTATGTGTCTTGGTATTGGTTTTGTATATTTTCACCAAAACCAAGCTGATTTGTAGCCGTACCTGATTGCTGGTTCACGATAGGGTAAGTAACACCCTGATCCGTAGCATACTGATTTTTAGCCCAGTCATACTGACTGGATGCATACCCAGATGCCTGATTCATTACCCCAGAAAGAGAATTAATGATCGGGCTGTAATTAGGTGCTGCGGGTGCGCTGCTACTATCACTCATTTCTTTTTATGCCTTTCGGACTGTAATGTAGCCAACGACACTCTTGTTTTTTCATTCCCAAGATAATAAGCGACGCGCCGTTTGGAAATACATCCTTAACTTCCGCCTCATAAACAAATCCTAGTTTGCGGGCGAAGTTACTAACAAAGTAATTGTCGCTTCTTATGAATCCTAAAACCTTAGACACGCCAAGCTGGTTAAAAGGATAATCAAAAGCCAGCCATAAAAATTCTCTTGTGCACCAATTTGGCGCAAAACTACTAACATGCATTCGTATAGATACGCCAAAATAATGGGAATACCAAAACGCTCCCAAAAGCTTCCCTGTCTCGTCCACGCGAGAAATCACTACGTCTGTTTTTGGATTATAAGTATCCCCTCCGGCGGAATAGCCGTCTCTTGGGTCATTGAATCTATATGCCATGTGCGGCTAAGCGCTGTAAAATATTATCAATCTTTGAATTTATAGAAGCAATGTCGCTCTGAGTGGCGGCAGCGGAAACAGATTTATTTCCACGCACGCCGGCAAATACCTCTACAGCCTGCTTAAGAGCCAGAACCGCGCTTTTTATAGACGCGACATCGTTACCTGGATCGGGGATTGCAGGAATAGAATTAGCCATCAGACCTTTGCCAGATCACGTGCGGATTCTGCTACTTGTATATTGCTTATAGTCACTCTTGCCTGGATCATCAATTGATAAAAGTCAGCTTTAAAGCCGGACGGCAATCGCATCAACTCCCCAGACACTCTTAGTTCGCGCGTCCATACAAGTTGTCCGTCAGCATACAAACTAACCAAACCCCATTGGTTGGGAGCTAGAGTCTGTATAAGATTTGTATTAGGAATAGGACTAAGAACAGGAAGTTTATCAGTTACATCAAAATATATTTTCATTGCCCCTAAATTTCGTTTGTTTGGGCTTTGAAACTCTTTCGACCACCAAGTGTACACGTCTCGAACAGGGTCTGTGTCTGCGATATTAAGCCAATAAATCGCGCCGTCCCTGATGATAAAAACCTCACCCGTCCAGAAATCATTAAACGTATTATAGGTCGGATCGGTATTACTTAGTTGGCTAACAAGAACGTTTTGATCTATGGGATCGATCAGCAACCCTTGGCGTGCACCACTTAAATCAGCTTGATCGAACGAATTTGGATCAAAAGCCGAACTCCATACACCTTGCGTGCCTGTTCCCCATCCATAGTAACCTGTGCCTAGCCTAGCTGCGCGCATAGTATTAACCTTGGACAGATTAAGCCACGAATCTTTAAGCATGTACTGGCGCGAAATATTCGTGACAATTCCGGATTGAACCAAGATTAATCCGTTAGGCGATGCATAATAAACTCCTTCAGGAGCAGACATGATAGAACCGCGAGATAGGCACGGTTCCACGCTGTCCATTTTTGAAAGAGTAAAGGATGAAGGATTTACACCGGCTCCCCAGTAAGGCTGCACTTCCGTACATATTACAAGGGTCTGCCCAGATACTCCCAAACCCACAATCGGATAATCTACTGCTACGGTATATATACTAGGCCAAGCGTGCGGCCGGTAAGGCTCGCAAAACCACACATTTGCATCGTTATCCCAACCGGCAACCATACCGTTCGGCATTGAAACCCACCCCTGCAAATTAGCAGGAGGAGGACTCCAATTCGTTGAAAGCAGTTCATTATTAGCAGTTACAATATTGTCAGGTGCCGAGTCAGAATAAGACAACGTGGTCACCGGCACCGATGCAACAAAGAAATAGGTGGTAGTACCATCGACACCGGTCACGGTTCTATAAATGTTGGTCGTCGTAATAAGGCCACTGGCTCCATTTATATAGGCTGCGGGCGGCGAAGTAAATGTTAGGTTCCAAGTGCTATCTTCAAAAGCGGTAGCAATAGAGGGCGGGGAAGGCTGGCCTTCTTCTCCAAATTGAGTAACCCACGTATACACATATGCGCGAGTTTCCGGAATAGATGTACCTCCGGAAGTAGTTAAGCCGGGCGCATTAGTCGGTCTAGGAACTCCAAGCAATAATGGGTTCTGTCCAGCTTGTATCCTAGCCAATGTGTTGTACATTGGTTGAATTGTATCAGACGCCCAATAATATCGTTGGTATTGGTCATCTATTAAGGCCGGTTTCAAGACATTTACATTAACATCCTGAAATTCCAACCATAAGCTGTTTTCGATATGGGCCATATCAGTAGGCCCAAGAGGTATGCGATACGCGTATACTGCACTGGGATTGGTCAGCGATCTTATAAATGTGGGACTAACCATCCCCTCCAACTTGCCGTTATAGAAATAAGTGTTGGTAGCCTGCGCAGATGCATTATCCGGCAGTAGGCGCGGGTCTAATTTTGGGATCATACCCGCAAAAGCATTGATTTTTAGTGCTATCCCCATCAGGCTTTATTTGTTGGAGGTTTAAGCAAGTGACTAGCCTTAAGCTCGGGAGCGTTGTTACTATCAGGAGTAACAGTAGTACCGCGACCTTCATCATTCCAATCCGGCAAAGGCGTCTGTCTGTAACGATTGGGCCATATCGACGAAAAACGGTGTATCGTTGTTTTTGAGTCCTGCATTCTTTTGGCCGTTCTTGTTGTTGCGCTGTATATCTCCATTAACCGCCGCTACTTTTGCAGGATGGTGCTGGCGGCTAGAACCACCTTGGTTAAACCCATACTGCGGACGCTTATGTAGTTTATCTATTGACGACAACATACCCGGTAGCCGCCATTTACGTTCCGGTAATGAAAAGTCCACTAAAATAAGCCCCTTATCATACTAAACCAATTCGACCACTGCTTAGGGTCCGTCATTGACATAATAAAGACTATTAGGCCAGCCCCGGCGTATGTACGGCGCTCAACAGTTTTCTCCATGCGCTCGATACGCTCGGAGTTGGTTTTTTCCTTTGCGATAAGTGTCCTTAAGTCGGCTTGTATCTCACCTATCGCAGTATACAGGTCTTGCTCGCTCTCGATCATCACCAGCACTTAAGGTTTTGGCCTGTCCTGTTATGAACCCGAATTTGGCTGATCGTTTGCGCCGTGTCCTTACTTGAAGAATAGGTGATTGCTCTCCACGGGCTGCACGCTATTTTTCTTAGGTCCGCTGTTGACGGCGCTGTCCCGATCGAAGTCGTCACGCACCCCGCCAAAGCTGTTAGACTTGCGGATAGCAAAAGAGTTTTTAAGGTTAGGCTTAGGAAGGGGTATTTTGTTGACATGGCTTTCCGCCTCTTGCCTTGCTGCCTTCTCTTTTTTGAGTTCATCTTGAAGTGCTTGAATCGTTTTTTCGCGCTCAATTACATACTCATCATGAAGACCTTTAGCATAAGATAGAGTAAGAACAGCAACGCCCCCGGCAAGAATAATAGCCATGAATAGATGTTGCGGCTTCCATATGCCGAACGCAATTAAAGCAACCGAGCTAAAGCCTCCAAGACCTAGCCAACCGGCAACCGACATAATTGAATTTACATACTCCATCATGTCGCTTCCTTTACATGCTCGTTGTGGATTACGGCATACATGCCAAATCCTGCACTGATGACAGCCACCACAAGCAGAACGTAATTAAGCTTCGGCATGAAGCTCGACAGCGATGACAACGTGCCGTAGAACTGATTTAACTTATCAGCCAAGCCGCCGGCTACGGCAGCTAGGGTAGCCGTAATAGTGGCGACATTAGACGACACTGGCGGCTTCTTAGGTTGATCCGGCAAGGCGCGCGCTGTAGCCTGCTTCTTCAAATCGTCAGACAGCCCCGATCGAGAAACGTTGGAAGAACCGGCTGCCATCTGCAAGGCGGCGGCTTCAACATGATCACACCTGGCAAGCCACCCCTTACCATAACGATCAAATTGCTGAAGATTGCGATAGAATGTACGACGTCTATCAATGTAATCCTTCAACAATGCAGACGTGTTACTTTCTGAAGTAACGGCCTGCATTGTTACTACGCCGAATACACCGTCAACACGCACTCCAAGAGCGCGCTGAAGCGTTCTTGTAGCTTGAGCCGCTCCGGCATTTACGCTGAAATCAAAGTACGCGTAGTCCAAGCCAGCCGGTAAAGCGTCGCAGCGCGGCTCCCAGTAATTGTCGTGATATATAGTGGAAACTTCTTCAGGGGATATCTTCCACACATCCTGAACCGGCAACCCGGAAAGTTTCCTCCAAGCGTTATACTCTTTCTGGGTTATGCCGTGCGCAGTACGACCGCCATGATCGTGAGGATCGTCATCAAGACCACCCTCATCGACCAAAACAAGCTTAAGAGCCTGTTGAAAGTTACTTTCCATATCACGCTCCGTTACTATGAAAAGTAACTTACTGCCCTGGAGATTTTGGCGATGTAGAATTAGAAGACGAGGAAGAAGACGAAGGCTGAGACTTTGGCCGCATAGCGTTCTTAATCGCCGTCCAAATCTGATAACGGAAGGCTTCGACCGCCATACCTGCTCCAAAGACGATAGCAAAAACCGCAATGTCGGACATCACTAGTCTCCCTGCTAGAGCTTAATCATCCAGTTTACAAATATGGTGGGCTGCATGTTATTGTGAGACCCCCCACCACCAAATGGCTGAATTGTTGGAGTGAAAGGCGGAATTGTAACCTGGGCAGGATTACTACTAATCGCATATGGACCTCCGCCGCTACCTCCCGTAAATTCGCTCGCAGGAAAATCGGCCTCTTTAGAAGTTGTGTTTAGAGTGCCTAGATTAACCTGATTGGCTATAGGCGTAACGACAGGCAATTCAGATACCGAAAGTGTATGTGTTTCCTCACCAACTGTAGCGCCACTCCATCTTGCTGATGTGCCAGTTCCGGCCATTCCAGTAGGGCTTGCAGCGCCTATGACTCTACCTCTGAAAGGGCCAAGCAACAAAGGCTTCTGCGCTGCCCAATCGCCGGAAGCGCTCGCACCTAACCCACCAGTAACCGGAAATACGGAATTGCCGGAGGGCTGCGAATACGAATTCCATAGCAAAGTATAGAGGGCTTGAGCGTTAGCATTTGCATATGTAGCACCAGAATTTACATTGCCGATTGTACTATCATCAATCATCAGCCAACCGGCGTCAGCTACATACTTAAGAGTTGGCTTCATATCGCCGGTAGAATAAATCGGCACGCCGGCGGCAATTAAATCGTTTAGAACGTTTGCAGCTAGGATTCGGCTGCCAAGAGAACCTAGAGGCAACTCCAATGCAGGGCCTTCGGCTGCCGTATTATTCCCAATTACTGAGTTTGGGCCGATATTCACGACGTGGTTTGCATTCCACGCGCTAGGTTGCACCAAAGTTGGGTCGGCACCGTCACCCTTTTGCGAAACAAAGGCATGGTTCACGTTTATAGTCATAGCGCCCTCACCAGATAAATTATCTGATCGTTTTTAATCTGTCCAAGTGAAGTTGTAATAACAAGTTGAACTTCGTAAGTTGTTCCATCAACACCGCCGCCAACAAAAAAAGAAATAGATTTGCCGTCCGTAGAAACCGCTTGCTCCGTAACATTGAGCGGCGGCGTGGTTACCGTGCCAACCGTAATAGAAAAGGATTCTATAATCTCGTTAGCTCCCAACCACTGAGAATAATCCACGATGTAAGTTTTATCTTCTAGCGGCGTCTGAAGGAATCTTCCAAGCTTCATTTGTTTTGTTCTCTTGGTTCTGGCATTACAGTTAATGTCCGATTTTCGGAAGGCAATTGCATAGTCCGAATTTCTTGCTTTGCATACATCTGCGTGCCCTGACGATTAGCAATAAGACGGTATAAGGCTGACAAACGGACGACACTTAAAGAGGCCGAAAGCAGTTCCTTAAAAATACCAAGTCCAGGGCCACTGAGAATGCCGTTCACAACTGACGAAACTGTCGTTTTAGAATTTAAAAAGATATTCGATATATACCTTGCTTTAGAAACTAAAGATAAACTAGATTGCACAAATAGCGGCGTAAAAAATGTGACCGGCGCAACTACAGTTACTTTTAACAGTAATTTGCCGGCAACGAACAACGGCGCAATCGGCGTAGGCGCGCTCTTAATCGCAGATGCAGCGGCAGACTTGGCAGAAAAATAAGCCGTTATAATTGGTTTGGTAATCGTAGATGCCAGCGCGGAAGAACGCGCCGATATAGATAACCCAAGCAACGGCAACTGCGAAATAGTTACTTTCGAAAGTAACTTGCCGGCAACCAACATAGGAAGCGCGTAAGAACTAACGCCTCTGGCAACTATAGACGCAGCACTCTTAGCGAGAATAGCCAATCTCGGAGACAAGTTCAAAGTAACGCTAGTTTTAGGAGATACTCTAGTAGACATCCACGCCGGAAACCTCGAATTTGGTTTCGCGGTCTGAGTTATAGATACTTTGCCATAAATTATCTTGGTTTGATAAAATTGATTGTTTTTGCCGGTAATAGAATAAACGCCTTTAGTTTGATAAAGAATGGTCGGAGATTTGCCGCGAAGCCAATTCTTGGTTACATCTTTTCCGTTTTGAGAAATAAGCGTTCCAACCCATCCATTAATTTCATCGGTAGTAGTCGTGTTAGGCGACCCTTCCTGAAACCTGCATGAAAACACGCAAGTCGCATCAGGTTGAGGAATAATCTGATTAAGAGCAAATTCTTTTAAAAATTCGGATGGCTTTACTTCATTGTAAATTCTCAATAACCCTACTGCGCAAAATCCAAAATTGCTAATCTTATATTGACCTCCAACAACAAACTGATTTGGAAAACTAGGATTAGTAGATATAATTGACTGTCCATTCAGCGTATCACTTTCCACAGACATAGTCTCAAGATTGCCGTCAACGTAAATATTAACTCCTGACGCCAATCCTGAACCATCATACGTATAAGCAATAGTATGCCATTTTCCGTCACAAATATTCGTTGAACCGTATTTCCCGATATAATTCACGCCGAATGTATGAATGATACGGACATGAACAGTTCCGGCTTGGTCAACCCACACCTCGTGGCCTGGATAAGTACCAAGAGCGGGATCGGGCACATTAGTATAGATCACACCAAAAACGCCGGTATGGGAACCGCCGCCCTGAACAACCGGTATAAGGACGGCAGCGAACGCGGTGAAAGGTTGCGTATACTCAAACGCCAAAATATTCCCAAAATTTATATACGCAGACGGATCATCGTTCCACCACCACGAATTAACCCCCGTATAA
>Ga0070738_10001945_pt1 | contig 35790 bp, 30 predicted proteins | sample Coa_R2_2_FD_66446 | JGI IMG/M metagenome (GOLD analysis project Ga0070738, IMG submission 66446) | Surface soil microbial communities from Centralia Pennsylvania, which are recovering from an underground coalmine fire - Coalmine... | ecosystem: Environmental > Terrestrial > Soil > Unclassified ...
TGCCGACCTTCGACCAGAAGGCTTGCTCCAGCCGCGCCACCTGGTGGTTCTGTTGCTTGAGCGCATGGAGATATCGGAAGAGCTCGATGGGCGGCATGCTGTCCGGCGGCAAGATCAGCAGCTGAACCTGATTCGGGCTGAGGAACGTCGGCCAGCTGAGCGAGTCCAGATGTTCAGTTCGCGCCTTGCCATCGATCAGCTGCGTCTCGGTGACGTCGCTGAGCTGCCACGCGTCCCCCGACCCGACCCTTGCCTTATCGGCATGGATGAAATCCTTTAGCTCACCCTTGTCGCCGAACGCGTAGATATCGACGTCTCGGGGCACATTGCCTAAATCGACCCAGCGAACGCTCAGATATTGCCGGTTGCCCTGAGCCCAGAAGCCGTTCCCGTTTTCGATCGTCGCCCCGACGGACATTTTCGACATGCGCTGTGCCTGGGCAAGCCGCTGTCCAGTGGGAATGACAAACTCCGCGAGCAAGAAGAGAACAACCACGATCGGTATGCCGATCTTCAGGACCGATGCTGCGATCTGGCGGCGGGACACGCCGACGGACTGCATCGCGACCAGTTCGCTGTCGCTCGACATGTTGCCCAGGGCGAACAGCGTTCCAAGCAGCATGGATACCGGGATCAGTCGGAGCACCCGGGAAGGGACGGTCAGCAGCACATAGATCAATGCGTCAGCAACGCGGTAATTGCCCTGGCCGACATCGTGGAGCTGATCGACGAACTCCAGCAGGCTGAATAGGGCCGTCAGTCCGGATGCAACGAGAAAGATGCTTCTAAGCGCTGCCAGCCCGATATAACGGTCGAGCAGTTTCATAGTTGTCGGCATAGCGCCTGGGCGTAGGTTCCAGCAAGGCGGCCGGGATCGGTTTGATGAACTTGCGCAGAGCCATCGTCAACGCATCGGAATAGCTCGCGAGGATGACCGCCAGTGCCAGCAGGGCCGGCGCCCACCAAATGCCGGGAAAGGCTCCGACCGTGCCGTGCTGGACCCAGGTGCGCGCCGAGGTGCAAAGCAGGTAGTAGCCAGAATAGAGCAGGATCGCTGTCCCGATCTTCGCGTATCGGCTCTGCCGCGGCTTTGCCCGGCTGAGCGGCACGCCAAGTAGTCCGAGCAGCAGCGTCGAAATCGGCGTGGACAAGCGCCACTGCAGCTCGGCGAGGTCGTCGGAGCGCTTCGACTCGAGCAGTGACGGTGTGCCGGCGGCCGTCGAGGCGTATTCCGGCATTCTGACGCTGCGATTGCCGGTGGGAATGGCGATCTCCTCAGCGCTCATCACGGTATCGTCGGGATGGCCTTCCGGCAGGAAATCATAGACGCGGGCATTGTTCAGCAGCACGTCCGCGGAATCTTCCCCGGCTTCCTTCGGGGCCTGATGCGCACTCTGCGCGAAGATGATCCGCGGATGGTTGTCGTGCATGGTTCGCACGAAAATGTTTTGGGCCGGGCTTTTCGGGCCGCCACGATGCTCGACGAAGATCACCCGATTGCCGTGGTCGCCGAGATAGAAGGTTCCGGCCTCGATATAATCGGCATCCAGCAGCGTCGCGGCGCGCTCGGTCAATTCATGTGCGCGCTGGTAGGCCCAGGGGCGAGCCGCGAGCGACAAGATCGCAACGATCACCGCGAGGAACCCCGCCAGCGTCAGTACGATCCGCATCACTCCGGTTGGCGTCATGCCGAGGGCGAACATGGCGGTGAACTCGGAGTCGCTGTATAGCCGGCCGAAGGCCAGGACGACCGAGACATACAGCGAGACCGGAATCAGAACTTCCAGCGAAATCAGGACCTTCAGGCCGACCAGCTGGGCAATCATGTCGGCCGGCATCAGCCCGTTCACGGCATCGGCGAGGAGATTGCCGGCACTGTAGCTCGCGAAGAGCGTGGCTAAAACGGCGAGCATGACTGCCATGGTTCGGCCGATCTCGCGGATCAAATAGCTCCGAAAAATCACAGCCGGGCACCGCAGGTGCGCGAGCGCAGCTCAACCGCGCGCGCAAGACAGTCGTAGTCGTACATTCAACCCTGGTCCCGATGGCGCGCTTGCAAACGCGCCTGGTATCGCTCGTGCCCTATATAGGGCGTTATCCGGCAGTCCGTCGAGGTTTTCGGGCAATTGAGTGTACGAGGTTCCCGAAATTCCCGTTTTCCGAGCCGAATAGCCCTCTCAATAGTACTTCATCCGCACATCGACACGATTGTCGCCGGCATGCAGCGCGAAGCGCACCCGGCTGAGGTCCGGCGGGCCGAAGTACAGTGTCGGATTGTTGGAGAAGCCATAGCCCTCGGTCGGAATGCCCAGCGCATTGGTATTGAGATGCCCGTCCGCGTTCTCGTCGTGGAATAGAGCGACGGCATAAAAGCCCGGGGCCGGCAGAACGAAACAGGCCGCGGTCACGGGCAGCGTCGTCGGCACTTGCTGGCGCGCGATTTTGTATTTGCCGTCCAGGAAATGGGCGGCGTCGTCCGGATAGATCGTGATCGTGACATTGCCCTTGGCCGATCGCATGCCGCTGACGCTCACATGAAGCGCGCCCTGATTGGGCCCGACGGCATCACAGGTGGCCTGCTTTTCATCGGCTTGGGCCACCGGGCCATTGGCGCACAACACCCCGATCAGGCCCAGGATAGCGGCCATACATTTGGTGGATCTCAATTCTCATCCCTCGGTCCTGGGGCCCATAGTACTTGTTTTCACCGCCGGGGCGAGATAGGCCGGGCGCAGCAGGGAGGATGGATGCCGGACGGGGGGAGCGGGCAGGCGCGAGACGTTGCGGTATTCCGCCATAACCTGTTCAGAACATCGGAGACCTTCATTACCCAGCAGGCGCGGCAGCTGCGCCGCTACCACCCGATCTATCTGGGCAGGCTGCGTCAAGGGGAAGCGCCCGCGGGGGCGGCATCCCATGTCCTTAGTGATCTCGGAGGTCTGTGGGCGTGGCCGCGCATCTGTTTGCAGATGCTGACCCGTGATCCGTCATCCTATCTGCGGCTGCTTGCCGGGTGGCGTCCGGCGCTGATTCACGCCCATTTCGGCGTTGATGGCGTCTATGCCCTGCCGGTGGCGAAACGGCTGGGCATACCGCTGGTTACGACCTTTCATGGTTTCGATGCCACCCTGTCGACGATCGCGCTGCTGTCCTCCCCGGCCTGGGCGAACTATCCGCTTTTCCGCGGCCAACTGGGGCGACAAGGCGACCTGTTTCTCTGCGCTTCGTCTTTTATTCGGGACCGGCTTCTGGCCATAGGCTTTCCCGAGGCACGGACGCGCCTGCATTATATCGGCGTTGATTGCGCCGCGATCGGGCCCCGCGATCCCGCCGAGGAAACGCGGACCATTCTCCACGTCGCGCGCCTTGTCGAGGTCAAGGGCACTCGGCATCTGATCGGCGCGTTCGCACGCGTGGCGCAGCGCTTCGCCGATGTGGATTTGGCGATCATCGGCGACGGTCCTCTCAAAGCGCCGCTGCAATCGCAGGCACGCGCTCTGGGTATTGGCGCGCGCGTGCGCTTCATGGGAGCGCTTCCATACGCGGAGGTGCTCGACCAGATGCGCAAGGCGGCGATGCTGGTGTTGCCCAGCGTCCGGACCTCAACCGGCCGCGTCGAAGGGCTGGGCATGGTCTTGCTCGAAGCCGCTGCGACGGGCGTGCCGGCCATCGCCTCTCGGATCGGCGGCATCCCGGAAGGCGTCATCGACAATGAAACCGGGTTCCTGGTGCCCGAGCGCGACGAGGCGGCATTGGCGGAGCGTATCGGAGCACTTCTCGAGCATCGCGACATGCGCCTTGCTATGGGGGCGAAGGGCCGCGCGCTGGTCGAGGAACGGTTCGATCTCCGGCGGCAGACGGATCTCCTCGAGGAGCACTACGACTCGCTGCTGGTCCGATGACCAGCCCGGTCCGGACCGCCGTGGTGATTGCTCACCCCGATGACGAAGCTTTGTGGCTGAGTTCGACGCTCGGTTCGGCGGATCGGATCGTCTTCTGCTTTGGTGACCTGTTCCGTCGGCCGCGGGACTCCGCGGCCCGTCGGCGCGCGGTCGCGCAGTTGCCGCTGCCTGGACTGATCGACCTGCGCCTGCCGGAATGCGGCGGCGGGCTCGCGGTCGACTGGTCGAGGCCGCGCCTGACAGAGGCTGGAATTGCGATCATCGATGACGCGGCCGGCCGACGCTACGAAGCAAATTTCGAGGCGCTCGTAAGCGCGCTCCGGACGGCGCTTTCGGGTTGCCGCGAGGTCATTACGCACAATCCGTGGGGTGAGTACGGGCACGCCGAGCATATTCAGGTCCATCGCGCTGTCACCGCATTGCAGATGGAGCTGGGTTACACGATCTGGTTCTCCAACTATGTCGGTTCGGCGAGCTGGCCGCTGGCTCAGGATATCGCGCGTCGGCCGTGCTGGACGGAGCGCCGTGCGGTCGCCCCGGACCTCGCGTTGGCTCACGAGCTGCGGGACCTCTATCGCCGCAGCGGCGCTTGGACTTGGACCCATTGGCACCGCTGGCCGGCCGAGGAAAGCCTCTATGCGATGCCGCCCGGCGCGCCCCGGCACACGCTGATAGGGGAATGGCTGCTGGACGTCCGCGGCCTGCGCTGGTGGCCGCCGCCTTGGCGGCCGGCGCGACGCCAAATCGGGCCCTGAGCTTCCTTCGCCAGACCGCGAATGGTAGAGGAATGCATGACCGACCTTCCGCCAGCATCCCGGCTCGAAGATCTGCTGAGCGCCGCGCGCTTCCTCGGGCGTGCGCTCGGTTCGCGCTATAACCCGCTGCTGGCGCAGGTCGTCGTCACGCGCCGTTGCAATCTCGCGTGCGGCTATTGTAACGAATATGACGATTTCTCGCCGCCTGTACCGACCGCGGATCTGCTGGCGCGGGTCGATCATCTGGCGAGGCTCAAGACCGCGTCCATCACCTTCACCGGCGGCGAGCCGCTTCTGCATCCCGAGCTCGATACGGTCATCGCTGCGGCGCGCCGCAGCCGCATGATTGTGACGATCATTACCAACGGCTTCCGCCTAACCCGCGCCTGGATTGATCGCTTCAATGCATCCGGGCTTCAGGGCATGCAGATCAGCATCGACAATCTCGAACCCGACGACGTGTCGATGAAAAGCCTGGCCTCGGTGAAGGGGAAGCTCGCGCTGCTGGCGGAGCATGCGCGCTTCAAGGTGAACGTCAATTCCGTTCTCGGCATCAGCGATAAGCGGACGAAGGATGTGATCGAGGTTGCCGAAACCGCAGCACGTCACGGCTTCCAGCATTCGGTGGGCGTGCTGCATGACCATACGGGCATGCTGAAGCCGCTGTCGGCCGAGCAGATGCGCGCTTACCGGCAGGTCACGCGTATCTCACCGTCGATGGTGCATGGGCTCAATTACCGCCTGTTTCAGGGCAATTTGATGCATGGCCGGCCCAATGACTGGAAGTGCCGCGCCGGCGCCCGCTACCTCTATGTCGCCGAAGACGGCAAGGTCCATTGGTGCTCGCAGCAGCGCGGCTATCCCGGCATCCCGCTGCTTGACTACACGCGAGAAGACATCCGCCGGGAGTTCGACATCGAGAAATCCTGCAGCCCGACCTGCACGCTCTCATGCGTTCATCAGATGAGTATGTTCGACCGCTATCGCGGCCGGCAGAAGAGGCCCGATCCCACCCAGGCGGCTGCCGCGGCGGAATGAGGCTCAGGCCTCGCTCGGCCGTTGGCGTGTGCCGAAGAACAGGCCGCCATAGGCCAGCAACGTCGCCGAGATCACGATCGCGAGACTGGCTGCCGGCGGAATATTCCCGGTCATTCGATCCAGCACTACCACGCCCGCGGCCATCGCACCGATCGCGGCCATGGGCGCAACGATGCTCGGCGCCAGCGTCCAGAGATCGATGCCCCAATGCCGGCGCAGATAGAAGCCGCCCCAGACCAGCAGCAGCGGGTAGACGCCGAGCCAGACCGCCGATATGACGACGATCCCGTGTCCCGGATCGAAGGTAAAGCCGACCGCGACGATACCGGCTGTCAGCAGGAGCAGCGCCGTCGCGGACAGGGCGGCCGCGGTTCCCGGGCGGCCCGAGGCCATCATCAACGGAGTCAATAACTGCAATGTGACGCGGAGAAAGGCTGCCGCGGCGAGCAGCTTGAGCGGCATGGCAGCCGCTGCATAGCTGCCGCCGTGATCGTCATGGAGCAGCGCCGTGAGAGGGTCGGCCGCGAGAATCAGGCCGACCGCGAGCGGCGCGACCAATATGGTTAGCCGCTTAACCGACCAGCTCAGCGACTCCGTCAGCTCGGTTGTGATGGCAGCGACGCGCGCGAAAACCGGCAGGGCAGTCCGATTGAGCAAGGCGCCGACGGCGATCGCCGGCTCCATGGCGATGTCGAAGGCAACACGGTAGATGGCGAGCGGGGTTGCGCCGTAGAACCAGCCTATGAGCAGAAAATCGATATTCTTGAATATCTGCTCGAAGATATTGGCAGCGGCCGCGCGCATGCCGAATCGCACCAAAGGCTGAATCGTGCGCATCTGGAATCGCAGTGCCGGCCAAAAAGGTCGGGCGACGGCCGCGCCGATCAGCGCGTACAGGCCGCTGGCGGCATGAGCGGCGACCAGCGCCCAGGCTCCGGCGCCTGCGATGGCAAGGCCGAGACGCGTGAGCGCGGCTGCCAGAGTCGCGCTCACATTGACGATGGCGATCCGCTCATATTGCAGGTCGCGATTCATGATCGCGAGCGGGATCAGCGCAGCGCCGACCAGCGGCTGCTTGATTGCGGCTGCCAGGAAATAGGTCCGCATGCCCGGCTCGCCGTAGATCGTTTCGACCCAGGGCGCCGCTGCTAGCGTCAGTCCGCCCACGATCGCCGCCGCGCCGGTGACGAACCAGAACAGCGTATCGAGCTGTAGCTTGGAGATCGACGGCGCCTGGATCAGCGCCTCGGCGGTGCCGAGCCCGTCGAACGCCTCGACCACCATCGCGATCGAGATGACGATTGATGCAATGCCGACTTGCTGCTTTGTGAGGAACAGCAGGACAACCAAGATAGTGGAGAAATCGATGACCTTGGCGGCAACGGTGGCCCCGCCGAGCCAATTAAAGCCGCGATTCAGATGCGCGCGATGATCCTCCATGCGGACGTCAGTCGTGTCGCGACGGGGCGAGGCGCGCCGGCGGGAGGATGAAGGATCGCTCGCGCACCAAGTGAACCAGCCAGCGTCGCGATTCTGCCATCCATGCGCGCGCCTGCACTCGGCTCCAGACGCCACGCTCCGTCGCGGCGGCGTGCAGGCGGCTTGCAACGAGGTCGTGAATTTTCCGGGCGCGTGCATTCCAGGTGAAATTATGGCTGTCCGCCATGGCTGTCGCGGAGAGGCGCGCCGCAAGATCGCCATCGCTGAGCACGGCCCTGATTCCGTCGACGAGCGCTGGGACATTGTCCGGCGGACAGAGGAAGGCGTTGTCGCCGTGCCTCAGCACCTCCTCGACGTCCGGCGTTTCGCCCGCGAGAATTGGACGGCCCGAGGCCATGTACAAGAACAGCTTCAGCGGCAGCACAGTCGAGCCGTACTTCGCCAACGGCTCCCACGACGGCGGGATTAGCAGCAAGTCGGCGGCGAAGATATAGTCCGCAAGCTTCTTCGGCGGCTGGAAGGGCACGATCGTGACGTTGGGGACATCTCGCGCCAGCGCCTCGATCGGGCCGTCGCCATAGGAGCCGACCAGCACGAACTGAATTTCGGGCAGCGACCGCGCGGCCGCGACCACGAGATCGAGTCCTTTCTTGTGGTTGATCCGCCCGGTGTAGACGACGGTCATCCGTTCGGGAGAAAGACCGATCTTGCGCTTCGCTTCTTCGGTCGACAGCGTCTGCTGCAGGCGCTGCGGCTCATAACCGTTATGAATGCAGCGCAGCTTGTCAGCCGGGACGCCGATATTCAGATATTTGGTTCTTGTGTAATCGGAGTGGCAGATATTGACGAGGAGACGTCGATTGCAGAACAGGCGATGGAGCCAGAGCTGCAGAGGCGGGATCTGGTCGGGCCAGGGGCGGTAATGGTCGAATACGACTCGCTGCCCGAACAGCAGCGACATCCAGGTGATCCACAGATTGCGTGTATAGACGAGATCGGCCTCGCGGAATTCCGTTCTGAAGGGCAGGGTAAGACCGCACCACAAATGGCGCAGGGCCGCCGGCCGGATTGGCGCCCGCGCGCGGACTGTCGGCATGCCGGCCAGCTCCCGGCAGACCTCGTCGTTAGGAGCGCGCATCGGGACATGCAGCCACGCCTCGTCCGCGAGCGGCGCCAGATAGCGCGCGGTCGTTACGAAGACTTCCGCGTCGGCCTCGGCGCTCGGCAGGGGATTTTCGAACGTGAACAGGATTTTCATAGGTCGTGGCGGAAGGTCCAAAAGCCTTGCCTTGGATCGAGCTCAGCCCGACGTGGCAGCGGGCAAACTAAGCGGGCCGAGGCCGCCGATCAATCTCGTAGGCGTCGTGGTCGGGTGCGCGGGTCATGTCGCGGTAGCGGTCCATGCTGTGCGGCCATTGCGTGACAATGCGGCCCGACTCCGTCCGGTAATAGTCATTCGCAAGGCCGGCCCACACCACGACGCGATTCAGATCGGCCTGGAGCGCGTTGTTGTAAACCGCCATGACGTCCGGCCGAACATCGACCCAGGCAAGCTTCTCGCGCTCCAGCCGCGCGATGTGGCGGAGCGCATAATCCACCTGGCACTCGATCTGATAGATGATCGAGCCATTGTTGGTGTTGGGCCCGTACAGCATGAAAAGATTCGGGAACCCGGACACAGTTATGCCAAGATAGGCTTCGGCCCCGTTCGCCCAGGCTTCGTCCAGCCTTCGCCCTTCGCGTCCTACGATCGGAATCGCCGATAGGAATTTCCGGGTGTCGAAACCCGTCGCCAGGATGATCGTATCGACCGCCCGCGCAGTTCCGTCACGAGTCACCACCGCCGTTTCCGTGACCTCTTCGATCGGCTCGGTGATCAGGTGCACATTGGGCCGGTTGAACATCGGAAACCAATCGTTGGAGATCAGCGGCCGCTTGGCGCCGAACGGATAATCGGGCGTCAGCTTGCGGCGGGTTTCCGGATCGGCCACGACGGCAAGATTTTCGAGACAGGCCCGCGTTGAATCGGCAAGGACCTCTGGATCGTCCAGCGTGATGACGCGGTTGATCCACTCCCACACGGTTTGGCGCTCCTGTGCCGCGCTGTTCGGATCCGCCCGAAATTGCTCCAGCTGTTCCGGCGTGTAGCTGTCGAGGCGGGGGCGAACCCAGTTCGGCGTGCGCTGATAAATATCCAGGCGTGAGACGCGGTCCGCGATCTGCGGCGCGAACTGCACTGTGCTCGCGGCGCTGCCGATCACCGCGATCGCCTCGCCGGTCAGATCATGGTCGTGACGCCAGCGCGCCGAATGGAACATCGTCCCGGCGAAGCGATCGAGGCCCGCTATCTTCGGATAGGCCGGCTCGTTGAACAGCCCGACCGCGCCGATCAAGACCTCGGCCGCGATCTCTGTGCCGCTCTCCAGCGCGAGCACCCACCGCGCGTCGGCGTGATCCCAGCGCGCCGAGCGGACACGCGTATTCAACCGGACGTGGGACACGAGACCGAAGTTTTCCACACACTCCGCCATATAGGCCTGGATCTCGGGCTGATTGGCGTATGGCCGTGGCCAGTCGGTCTTAGTGGCGAAGGAGAAGGAATAGAGATGCGAGGGCACGTCGCAAGCGCAGCCCGGATAGGCATTGTGCCACCAGGTGCCGCCGACCGCGGGCGCCTGCTCGAAGATGGTGAAATCCTCGTAGCCGGCCTGCTTCAGCCTGATCCCGGCGCAGATGCCGCCCGGACCGGCGCCGATGATTGCGATCCTCGGCATAAGAACCTCTCCTCCACATCGGCCGATTTCCCGTCCCAACCTGACCGTTGCATGAGCCGGCGTCATCCTCAAGAGCGTTGGCGGATCGGGCAGTGGTGGGAATCCGGTCGCATTCCCATGTATTCCCCGAGCGTTGCCGCGCAGGTGCGGACCATGGCATTCGGATCGGCGGCCGGCGCCGGCCGCGCATGGCTGCGAGATTTCTTCCCCGGCTATTTCGCCCTGGTCATGGCAACCGGGATCGTCGCCGTGGCCGCGCATGAGCTGCATTATCCCATGCTCGCCTGGCCTCTGTTTACCATCGCGCTCGCCGCCTATCCAGTGCTGTGGGCGATTTTGCTGACGCGCATCGTCTGCTTCCCCGGCGCCGTGATCGCCGACTTTGCCAGCCACGAGCGCGGACCCACCTTCCTCACCATTGTGGCGGCGAACGGCGTTCTGGGAAGTCAGTTCGCCGCGTTCGACGTCTTGACCGGCGCTCTGCCGGTGCTCTTCTGGTTCACCCTCGGCCTGTGGGCCGGATTGGTCTATGCCTTCCTCGGCGCGGTGACAGTACGCCCCGCAAAGCCGGGCCTGGAGCATGGCCTGAATGGCGCTTGGCTGCTGCTGGTCGTTGCCACCGAGTCCATCGCGGTGCTCGGTGGTCTGCTGGCGAGCCGCGCGGGCGCGCCGACGGCGCTCGTTTTCGCATCGCTGGCTTTCTACTTGGTCGGTTCGATGCTGTACATCCTGTTGTCGGCGCTGATCTTCTTCCGCTGGGTCTTCCGCCCGATGCATCCCGCCGAGATGGGAGCGCCCTGGTGGATCAATATGGGGGCCGTCGCGATCGCGACCCTGGCCGGAACGCAGCTGATGAGCCTCCCGGACGGCGGCAGCATGGCGCCGATTTTGCGGCTCGTACCGTCATTGACCGTTCTCCTGTGGGCAACGAGCACCTTCTGGATACCGCTGCTGGTAATCCTCTTCGCTTGGAAAGAAATGCAGCGTGGACCGCATGGCTATGATCCGGGACTTTGGTCGGCCGTCTTTCCGCTGGGCATGTACACCGTCGCCACCCGTGACTATGCCGCCGCTGCGCGATTGGCGTTCCTCGAGCCGATCTCTGAAGTCCTGTTCTGGGTGGCGCTGGTGGTGTGGTTTCTGACCTTCATCGGCATGGCGGTCCGGCTGCTGCATCGACCCGCTGCGCTGCGAGGGGCGGAGTGACGCAGCCGCCGCAGCGCCGAACAATAATCCGGCCTCCGTTGTTGACGTGATATGGTCAGGTATGTAACGGCTCTCTTCGCGGCGATATCTCTCCTCGCAGCCTGCCAGCCGAAGTCGCAAACGGCGGCGTCCGAGCCGGCGAGCATTCCCTTCGTCGAATTCGGCAACATTTACGATTGGGCTGGGGACGGAACGCGCGGCATCTACATCGAATCAAGCAACGGCCAATGGTATTACGCGACATTCATAGCGCCGTGCATTCAGCTTCCTTTTGCAGAGACCATCGGTTTCAAGACGATCCCGCCGCTGCCGCTCGACAAATTCGATTCAATCATCGTCCGCGGCGAGCAATGTTCCTTCGCGACCCTGGACCGGGTCCCAGGTCTGCCGAAGAACACGGCTCATCATCCGCCCTGAAGCGCGCTATCTTTCGTAGCGAACCACGAGACTCGCCTCAGCCAGACTGTGCTTTCCGATCGCCCGCAGAAACGCGTCCCGATCGAGTCCCGGTCCAAGTTCGCCGGGAGCAAGATCGAGCGCATAGACGGAGATGACGTAATGGTGCGGTTGATTTCCAGCCGGCGGACAGGGACCTGAGTATAGTTTTGTCCGGTTGGAATTGGTCCCGGCCACGAAGGCTTCAGAGGGCGCATCGCCGGCGCCGCGCGAAAGAACGTGCACCGATTTTGGGATATCGTAGATTATCCAATGCGTGAATCCGAGCCCCTTGTCCCCATCGGGATCGAACATCGTCACGGCGAAGCTGCGCGTACCGGAAGGTTCATTCGACCATTGGACGGGCGGTGAAATGTCCTGGCCGCCGCAATTCTTCGATGCCGCAGCGTCCTGTCGGGAAATGAAATCGCCGTCGGCCAATGTCGGCGAGGCAACGGTGAAGGCCGAGGTCCCGTTTCTCGCGCCGGATGATTCGTCGATCGAGGCCGACTGCAGGTAGTCCATGGCGGCGAGAGCATCGGCTCGAGCGCTCGTCAAATCGGGCGCTTTGAGCGCGCGCAAGCCTTCGCTTCGCGCATATGCAAGCTGCTGCGCGATTCCCGGGTCTCGGACGGCCGAGATCGCGCCGTCGGGCACTCCCGGGCAAGCTCTCGCCCCTTCGTTCTCCGGCCTCTCGGGAGACAGGCAGCCGACGGTCGCGCGCAAATTGGCCCTGGCGGACCGAATATCGTCCGACTCGTAAGCCAAAGAGGCATAGTGCCGGGCCGCGTCCACCGCTGAAGCGCCTTCGGGGCCGGGCGGCTCATATCGCCCCCAGCCCGTCTCGGGCATTGCGACCAGCCAGACGATGGCCGCCATCCCAATCCGCAGCGGCTTCATGACAGCTCTGGTTGCGACCGATCTCACGATCCTTCAACCGATCTCGCGGCACGGACGTTCCTACAGGGCGGCGACGGCGCGCGCCACGTCGGCGCTGACGGGAACCGGAAAATCGAGCAGCTCTTGCGCCACGCTTTTGCCCAGCGGATCGAAGCGGAGGCTGGACGTGCATCCGCCGTCGAGTCCGCCGTGCAAGAGGAAATTGAGCGCGGCGATGCCCGGCAGGTAATACCGTTCGACCCGGCCCCCTTCGGGATCGAGCAAATGCGCGTACCAGGCGCGCACCGCCTCCGGTTTCAGAGCCGCCGCGATGTAAGGGAGGTATTCAGCTTTGCGCGCGATCACGGCGATATTCGAGATATCGCCCTTGTCGCCGTTGCGAACCCAGGCGAGCGACAAGAGCGGGACGGTGCTTGTCGCGACGCCCGAATCTGCTCCAGGGGGGAGTGGCTCGGGAGCCATCGCCTCCGTTCGAAATCTTCCATCCACCGGCACCCGGACCGTTTCGCTCGCACCGTCGATCGTGACCTTCGGCATCGCCATCGTCTTTGGGACGAGGAATGAAAAGACGCGCGCGACTTCGTTGACGTTCACGCCGAGCGTCATGCCGACATGCCCGGGCGCCATCGAGATCGATCCGGTCCCCTGCTCGCGCATCAGGATGCCGATCGCCTCCTTGCTGTCGTGCTCCACCGCCATGCGGCAGATGACCTCGCGCGAATCCTGGTGCCGCGCACGCGCGCCATAGGTTGCCTCGGCTCCCAGAATCTCGACGGCGGTCCGCGTGAAGGGGCCCAGATTGCAGTCGCGCAGCATGCGGTCGACGCGGGTTAGCACTTCGCTGGCGACACGCTCCGCCTTGGCCTTGGCCTCGGGCCCGCGGATGGGGAAAGAGACGACGCCGCGAAACCCATCGTCCCAAGTGATGCAGGTCTTGTAGAAGGCCGTGGGTGGGTGGCCGCGAGCGCCAGACACCAGGACCCGGTCGGGGCCGTCTTGCGCGAGCCTCACCTGGGTTAGGTCGGCCGTGACGTCCGGAAGAAAGTAGCGTGCGGGATCGCCGATCTCGTAGAGAAGCTGTTCGGCCACCGTGCCGACGGACACCAGCCCGCCTGTCCCGGGCGCCTTGGTGATGATCGCGCTTCCATCGGCGCGGCATTCTGCGATGGGGTAGCCGATATTGGCCCAGTCGGGCACGTCGCGCCAATCGGTGAACAGGCCGCCGGTCACCTGAGCGCCGCATTCCAGCAGATGCCCGATCACGCTGCCCGCCGCCAGCCGATCGTAATCATCCAGCGCCCAACCGAACTCGTGCAGCAGCGGCCCCAGCACGAGCGCGCTGTCGACCACCCGGCCGGTGATCACGACATCGGCGCCCTTGGCCAAGGCGGCGGCGATCGGCGCTCCGCCGAAATAGACATTGGCGCTGGTCAGCGGCTTATCGGGCCAGGAATCTCCCGTGAACATCTCGCGATATCCAGCCGTCCTGAGCTCGTCGGCGTGGTCGATCAGGTCGTCGCCGGAGACCGTCGCGACCCTAAGCCGGATGCCTGCGCGCCCGGCCATCCGTTCGAACGCAGCGGCGCAGGCCGCCGGATTGACCGCGCCGGCATTGGTGACGAGCTTGATGCCCCGCCGCGCGATGTCGGCTAGGCTGGGCGCGATCAGCGTGTCGGCGAAATCGAGGGAATAGCCGAGCGCCGGGTTTTGCGCCCGCATCCGGCCATAGACCGGCATGAAGAACTCCGCCAGGAAGTCGAAGATCAGGTAATCGACCTGACCGCCTTGGACCAGCTGCGGCACGGCCAGCGAGCCGTCTCCCCAACCCGCGCAGGCTCCCCCGATACGGATGATCTTGTCTCCCATCGTTCCACCTGTTTACGTGTTCGGTGCGAGCGCTGCCGATATTGCTAGCAGCGCCGAAGGGGAAGGAACAGGGCGTTGGCTGAGATTCTCTCCGGCCCGCTGGAAATGGCGGCCTCCGGCTTCGCCTATGCGGAAGACCCGCGCTGGCGAAACGGGCGGCTCTATTTCTCCGACATGTATGGCGGCAAGATGCATAGCGTCGATCGGTCCGGTGCGGTCGAGACCGTTCTGGAACTCGGTGAAGGCACGCCGTCCGGGCTCGGCTTCATGCCGAACGGCGATCTTCTGGCCGTCTTGATGTTCGAGCGGACGCTACTGAGGCTCAATAAGAGCGGCATCGCTGAGCATGCCGATCTGACGTCCCCCGCGTCGCATTCGATCAACGACATGGTGGCCGATCGTGCGGCGCGCGCTGCATCCGCCCTTGAAGCCGATCGCGCCCTCGCGCCCAAGATTCGATCCTCGCGCATTCTGCGGTTCTCGGTCGATTTCGAGGGCACCGGCCTGCCGTAACGAAGGAGCGTCACATGGACGAGGAGACGACGGATCCGTTCGACGAAGCGCTGCTCGCGCGCGGCCGGATACCGAAATCGCGCTATCTATCGATGGCGTTCCTAGAGCTCGAGGCTCATCGCCTCTGGCTCAGCGTCTGGCAAATGGCCTGCCGCGAGGAGGAGATCCCGAATCACGGAGACTTCGTTGTCTACGACATCATGGATCAGTCCGTGATCGTCGTAAGGACCGGCGACGGGATCCGCGCTTTCCACAATGTCTGCCCGCATCGCGGACGCCGAATTCTCGATGGCTCGGGCAGGGTGAGCGGCCTGTCCTGCCGTTTTCATGGTTGGAAATGGGATCTGGAAGGCCGGAACCGCGAGGTGATCGACCGAGAGGATTGGGGTGACACGCTGTGCGAGGCTGACACCGCGCTGACGCCGGTGCATGTCGGGCGCTGGGGTGGATTCGTCTTCATCAACATGGCCGAAGATCCCGAACCGTTGCTCGAATTTCTCGATCCGGTTCCCGAGTATCTCGATCCGTTCGAATTCGAAAAGATGCGGTACCGCTGGTACCTGTCGATCGAAGTCGCGTGCAACTGGAAAGTCGCCATCGAAGCCTTCAACGAAGGCTATCATGTCCAGACGACGCATCATTATATCCTCAAATGCATGGACGACCGCTCGAAGTGCATAGTGCATGGCAAGCACGGTCAGTTCGGCTATTGGGAGGATCGGATCCAGGTCGGCGTCCCCTCGCAGCGTCTGCGACGCGAGACGCCGACGGACATTCGGGCCGGACTCGTCGAGCTGGTACGGCAGCAGGCGCGCGATGTGCAGGCCATCTACACCGAGCGCGACTATGAGTCCGCGCAGCGTCTGCTGACCGAAGTGCCTGCGAGCGCGTCTCCGTTTGAAGCTCTCGCGAAGCTGTTCCAGTTCAACAAGGAGGCCGCGATCGCCTCGGGCGCCGGCTGGCCGGCGATCACGCCCGAGCAGATGGTACGCGCCGGCGTCGATTGGCATATCTTTCCAAATCTCGTCACCCTTCCTTATGCTGACGGCGCGCTCTGGTATCGGGCTTTGCCCAAGGCCGGCGATCCGGACCGTTGCATCTTCGAGATTTATTCGCTGCAGCGCTATGCATCCGGTGCGGAGCCGCCGCTGGCGCGGCGCCATTTTCGTGACTGGCACGATTTCGCGGACATGCCCCCTTTCCTGATCGACGACTTCGAGAACATGCCTAACGTTCAGCGCGGCATGCACTCGCGGGGCTTCGTCGCGTCTCAGCCCAATCCGCTGCAGGAGATGACGGTCCTCAATTTTCACCGTGCATTGGACGAATATCTGAACCCGTGAATCCGCAGGAAGAAGCACGATTCGATCTCGTCCTCGTCGGCAGCGGCGGCGGATCTTTTTGCGCGGCGCTCGTCGCAAAGCGCGCCGGCTTCAATCCACTCATTATCGAAAAGGAAGATCTGATCGGCGGTTCCACGGCAATGTCCGGCGGGGTTCTCTGGATCCCGAACAATCCGGTAATGCGCCGGGCGGGCGTGCCGGATTCATTGGAACGCGCGCGCCAATATTTCGACGCCGTAGTGGGCGATGCCGGTCCGGCGACATCGCCGGCGCGGCGCGACGCGTTTCTAGAAACCGGCCCCAGGCTCGTCACCTTTCTCGAACAGCTCGGGATGAAATTTACCCGTGGAGAAGGGTACTCGGACTATTATGACGAGAAGCCCGGAGGCGAACCGCGCAGCCGGTCGATCGTCGCCCGGATATTCGATGCGCACGAGCTCGGCGCGTGGGAATCGCGGCTCAGGACCTACGAGTTTCTGCCGTTTCCCGCGCATATCTTCGAAGTCGGGCCGGCGGCTCTGGCGCATCGCTGCTGGTCAGGGCGCCGGATTGCGCTGAAGTTGATGGGCCGCGCCTTGTGGGCGAGGCTGACGGGCAAGTCCTACCTCGCGCGGGGCGGCGCTCTGCAAGGCCGCATGCTGAAGCTAGCGATTGCGCATGACGTACCGATCTGGACCGGCGCGAAAGTCACATCCTTTATTCAAGATGAGGGCGGGCGCGTCGCGGGAGTCTATGTAGAGCGCCAGGGTCGTCGCGAAATCGTATATGCGAGAAGCGGCGTCATCCTCGATGCCGGCGGCTTTGCGCGCAATCGCGAACTTCGTGAACAGTATCAGCCAGCTCCTGCATCGACCGCTTGGACTCACGCCAATCCCGGCGACACAGGGGAGATGCTCGCGGAAGCCATGAAGCTCGGCGCTGCGACGGATCTGATGGATCAGTCGGTCTGGGTAACCGTCTCCGCACGCGAGGACGGAACGCCGCCGCCGGGACTCGCGATGTCGTCGATCAATGTCGTCGACATCGCCAAGCCGCATTGCCTGATCGTTGACGGCGGTGGCGAGCGCTATGTGAACGAAGCCGTGTCCTACATGGAAATGGGTCAGACCATGTATGAGCGGCACAAGACGGCGAGAGCCGTGCCCAGCTGGTGCATCCTGGAGAGCAGACACCGCAGTAACTACTATTGGGGCACGCAGCCGCCCGACCGGACTCCGCCGGAGTGGATCGACTCCGGTTACATGAAGAAGGCCGACACCATTCAGGATCTGGCTCGCCAATGCGGAATTCCGCCGGAGCGGTTGCAGCAGACGGTTGCGCGTTTCAACGGCTCTGTCGATTGCGGGATCGACGCGGATTTCGGGCGCGGCAACCGCGCCTATGAGCGATTCTTCGGCGATCCGTCCGTACGGCCGAATCCGAACCTTGGCCGCATCGATCGGCCTCCCTTCTATGCCGTTCCCGTCTTTCCCGGCGATGTCGGCACCTTCGGCGGCTTGCTGACGGACGAGCATGCGCGCGTCCTTCGCACTGACGGAAGTCCGATCGAAGGCCTCTATGCGGCCGGCAATTGCACCGCATCGGTGATGGGTCGAAGATATCCCGGCGCAGGCGCGAGCATTGCGGCATCCTTCGTCTTCGGAGCCCTTGCGGCCCGGCATGCCCTTGACTGCGACTTCCCATTGCAAGGATCGAATCCATGAATGACACAGAGTCCGATCGGCGCCTACAGGAAATGCTTGACCGCGAAGCCATCCGTGATCTGGTCAATCGCTACTTCGTCGCCGTCTGGCGGCAGGATGCCGATGGGGTCGCAGATCTCTTCGCCGACGATGGGGAATTCTGTTTCGCGGGTATCGCGGTCGGAGAGGACGGCCGGCCGACGGCGACCGCTGACGATGAGACTCAGACCTTTAAAGGACGGTCGGTCTTGAACCAGGTTTATAAGCTCGCTCTGGCGGAAATGCGGCCCTTGCCGTTCGGCCACAACCATGTGGTCGACCTGCTGGGGCCGGACCGCGCTTGCGGTCATCTGGTCATGGAGATGCGCGGCGCCAAGGATTTCGAGCTGATGGGAATCGTGACCTATGAGGACCAATACGCCAAGATCGACGGGCGCTGGCTGTTCGCGCGACGGTTCGGCCGGGTTCGCCAGCCAGTTCGGTCGTCCGAGGAGGCGAAATGATGAACAAGGAAGAAACGGCTTCGGCAACGGTGACTGAGCGGGTTGCGGCGCCGATCGATCGCGTGTGGGAGGTTCTTTCCGATTTCAGCGCGATGCAGCGGCGAACCGCGGGGCTCACGCGCTTTACTGTCGAAGGTTCCGGTGCCGGCGCGGTTCGAACGTTCCAGATCGGAGACGGGCCGGTGATGCGCGAGCGTCTCGAAGTATTCGATCCAGTCGGCTATCGCTTCGCCTATGCGCTGCTGCCGCCGGCCTTCATGGAGAATTATCTTGGCGAGGTTCAGCTGAAGCCCGATGGACCGGAGGCCTGTCTCGTCGTCTGGTCCGGTCGCTGTACGGTTTCCTCCGCCCAGGAAGCGGCTGAGCGCCGCGTGTTTTTCGAGAATGTCTATCGCAATGGCATTGCCTGGGTTCGTAAGGAGCTCGGGGTCTTGGAGAAGGAGGGCGGGTGATGGTCAAGGTGGCGCTCGGGACTTGGGGTCTGCAGAAATGGTTCGACGGAGACTTCGCGCCCGTGATCGATCTCATGCGCTTGGCCGACGAGAAGGGAATCGACCAGGTGTCGATCACCGATCACGTGGTGATGGGGGAGCATGTCGAAAAATACCCTTACGGTCCGTTCTACAACCCGCTCGACTTCCCGTGGTATGAGCCGATCTCGGTCCCGTCCGCGATCGCCGGCGTGACGAAGGATATCCGGCTCTCGACGGGGATCCTGATCGCGCCGCTACGGCCGGCCGTCCTGCTGGCAAAGCAGCTTGCGACTTTGGACGTGATCTCCCGCGGGCGTGTCGATATCGGGCTCGGCCTAGGTTGGCAGAAGGAGGAGTACGAGGCCGCCGGCGTGCCATGGGAAGGCCGTTACGCCCGGCTGGAAGAACAGGTGCGCGTGTGCAAGCTTCTGTGGAGCCAGGCGCCGGCAAGCTTCGCCGGCAGCTCCGTCGGCTTCGACCGGATTCATGCCTACCCCCGGCCGGTTCAAAGCGGCGGCATCCCAATCTGGTTCGGCCTGGCCCCCACCGAGAAGAACTTCACGCGCATCGCCCAGCTCGGCGATGGCTGGCTGCCGATGGAGAACGATGCGGAGAAATTAGCCCCTCATATCGACAATCTGCGTTCGGCGTTCAGGTCGATTGGCCGGGACCCTGGCAAGATCGCCGTGCGCGCGGTGGCCCCCTATGTCTTTCGAGACGACGGAAAAGCCGATCTCGATCGCACGCTCGTAAAGATACCGGCTATGATTCAGGCCGGTGTCACGATCGTCGAATTCCATCCGGCCTGGTTTACGGACGGCGTGCGCGGGTTCGAAACGATCCTGGACGCGATGACATCGATAAAATGATCGATGCCATCCCGGCTGTCACCGATGCTCGGAGGATGTCTCCATCGGCTTGAAGAGATGCTGGCTCAGATCGCCGACAAGCTCCATGTCTTCGCGGCGCTCGATGAACCGCCATTTGCCGTCCACTTTGGCAAAGCGGTCGCGATAGGTGCCGCCGACGATCGGCCGAAGCGGGAAGGTGGGCGTGGACTGGAACACCATCACATAGGATTGCGCGCGCGCACGGTCCGGTCCTTCGAAATCGATCATGATGTTGCTGATCACATGGCGGGTGCGCGGCGTCCCGGTCTCGGGATCGATCCGCACCCACTCACGATAAATGTCGGCGAAAGCTTTCGGATCACCATGCGCGTTGAACGGGGGATCGAAACCCGGCGCGTGGATCTCGGCATGCGCGAACAGCGCCCCGATCGCGTCGATGTCGCCGCGGTCGGCGTAGTCGGGATAGAGATGGATGAGATTTTGAATCGCGACATAATCGTCGAAACTCACGCGTCGTCCTCCTTGAATTCTCCCAGCCTTCCCTCATGATGCCCTTGGAATTCCCGACGACGCAATCCGCGATGGGGAGGATGACGGGCGGCCCGTCATCGTCGAGGCAGGGGCATCGCGCGCAGTCCAGGCGGGAGGAGACGGGATATGGCGGTAACTGACGCAGTCGAATGTCGGGAACAGCCTATTGAAGCAGTCGCGGCAAGCGCGCTTCGGCGCGTTACACGGCGGCTCCTGCCGTTTCTCATCCTTTGCTACTTTGTCGCCTATCTGGACCGGGTCAATGTCGGCTTCGCCGCCTTGACGATGAACCAGGATCTCGGGTTGTCGCCTGTGGTCTATGCCTGGGGCGCCGGTATTTTCTTCATCGGGTATTTCCTGTTCGAGGTGCCGAGCAATGTGATCCTCGAGAGCGTCGGGGCGCGGCGATGGATGGCGCGGATTATGATTTCCTGGGGCGTGCTGGTCGCCGCGACGGCGTTCATTTGGAACGGCACGAGCTTCATCACCCTGCGCTTCTTCCTCGGCTTGGCCGAGGCGGGATTTTTCCCGGGGCTGATCCTCTATCTCACCTATTGGTTCCCGGCGGAATATCGCGCTCGCATCATCGGTGCCTTCATGGTGGCCATCCCGGTCTCAACGGTGATCGGCGGACCTGTTTCGGGCCTCATACTCGACATGCATGGATTTCTCGGCCTCGCAGGCTGGCGCTGGCTCTTCATCGTCGAGGGTGCTCCTGCGATCCTACTGGGGCTCATCGTTCTCTTCGTGCTGACGGACAGGCCTGGAGTCGCTGACTGGCTGTCCGACCCCGAGCGGCAATGGTTGACGCGCAGATTGGAAAGCGAGCGGCGGCACCGCGAGGCCATCCGGCATTTCACGCTCGGCGAGGCCTTGCGTCATCCACGCACCCTGGCCCTTGCCATGGTTTATTTCGGCGTGGTCGCCGCGAACTATGGTTTCACCTTCTGGATACCGCAGATTGTGAAGAATTTTGGTCTCAGCAATATCGAGACCGGGTTCGTCACTGCGATTCCCTATCTTGCCGGCGCCGTCGCGATGACGCTATGGGGATGGCACTCGGACCGGACGCGTGAGCGGAAGTGGCACTTGGTCCTTGCCGCGGTCATCGCGACTTCGGGGCTCGTGGCTTCTGCATGGATCGAGTCGCCGGCTCTGACCGTCCTGGCACTTTCGGTCGCCGGGCTGGGGATCTTCTGCATATTGCCGGTCTTCTGGACATTACCGACGGCGATGCTGACGGGACGGGCTGCAGCGGGCGGCATTGCGCTCGTCAACGCGCTCGGCAATCTTGCGGGTTTCGTCGGTCCCTACGCCATGGGCTGGATCAAGGAAACATCGGGCAGTTTTTCCTGGGGGCTTTTCGCACTCGCCCTGGGTCCGCTTGTCGCCGCGGTCATCGTGCTGATTCTCGGCCACAACCCGGCGCTGGAAGAGGGGCGCGGCGAACTCCCTCTGTAGCCGAACGATCGGTAGAACTCAGAACTGGATGCCCTGAGCAAGCGGGAGATCGTTGGAGTAATTGATCGTCGCGGTTTGTCTCCGCATATAAGCCTTCCAGCAATCGGATCCCGACTCGCGGCCGCCGCCGGTATCTTTCTCGCCGCCGAAGGCGCCGCCGATCTCGGCTCCGGACGGTCCGATATTGACGTTCGCTATACCGCAATCCGATCCGGCCGCCGCGAGAAACCGCTCGGCCTCCTGCAGATCCTGCGTGAAGATGCTGGAAGCCAAACCTTGCGGCACGGCATTGTGCTTTGCCATCGCCTCGCCGAAGTCTCGATAGCGCATCACATAGAGGATTGGCGCGAAGGTCTCTGTCGCAACGATGTCGCTCTGATCCGGCATCTCGGCGAGCGCCGGCCGCGCGTAGTAAGCCTCTGGACGATGGCCCGCGACCCTCCCCCCGCCCGTGATGTTTCCACCCTCAGCCTTGGCGCGTGCGAGCGCTTGCTCCATCGCGGAGAACGCCTGGCCGTTGATGAGCGGTCCTACCAGAATCTCCGGCAGGAGCGGATCCCCGATCGGCAAATCGGCATAGAGCGTCTTCAAATCTCCGACCAAGCGATCATAAATCGCATCTTGGACGAACAGCCGACGCAGCGTCGTGCAACGTTGACCGGCCGTGCCGACGGCCGCGAAGAGAATCGCACGCTTGGCAAGCTCGAGATTGGCCGAGGGACAGACGATCATCGCGTTGTTGCCGCCGAGCTCCAGCAGCGCGCGGCCGAGGCGAGCCGCTACAACAGGGGCGATGGCGTGTCCCATCGCCGTCGACCCGGTCGCGCTCACCACCGGGATGCGCCGGTCTTCTGCTATCCGCAGCGCCGCGCCGCGCTCGCCGAGGATGATCTGGGACAGGCCGGTCGGCGCTCCGCCGAAGATGCGCGTAGCGCGCAGGAGCAGAGCCTGAGCCGCGAGGGCAGTGAGGGGCGTTCTCTCCGAGGGTTTCCAGAGAACGGAATCGCCGCAGACAAGCGCAAGGGCAGCGTTCCAGGACCACACGGCGACCGGAAAGTTGAAGGCGGAAATTATGGCGACGGAGCCGATCGGATGCCATTGCTCCATCATGCGATGGCCGGGACGCTCCGATGCGATCGTGAGCCCGTGCAGCTGGCGCGAAAGGCCGACGGCGAAGTCGCAGATGTCGATCATCTCCTGCACTTCGCCCAAGCCTTCCTGCAGGATCTTTCCGTTTTCAATCGTGACAAGGCGTCCGAGCGCCTCCTTGTTGGCGCGGAGCTCCTGGCCGAATAGCCGCACCAGCTCACCGCGCTTGGGCGCAGGCACGTCGCGCCAGGCCCGAAAAGCTTCGACGCTTCTCGAGATCTTATCGTCGATCGCCCGTGGATCGTCGTATCCGACCCGTCCGATCTCCGAGCCGTCGATCGGCGACCGCACCGCGCGGTCTCCTGATGTCGCGTCGACGCCAAGCGCGTCGAGAATTCCCGCCGCGATGTTCATCATGCGGCCCTTTCATCCAGGCTGTGCCCGGTAAGATCGAAGTTTCGGCCGAAGCGATTGGCCAGGAAGTCGGAAAGGCAAGTCTGCTCCTGACGCACGAATCCCTTTTGCGGCAATCGTCCCTCGCCGAGCAGATCGACCATGGCGCAGATGCCGGATGCGGTCGTGATCTGGATCGCGCTCATCGGACGGCCGGCGATCGTTCGGCCGTAGATCTTCTGTGCGTAGGTCTCCTGGGTGAGCCGCCCGTCTTTCCAGCCGGACACGGTGACCAGAACCAGCACGACATCCTGCAAGGTGACGGGCACGGCCGTTTCGAGGACGTCCTTGAGGATGTCGCGCCTGGCGCCGAGACGCAAATCGCGCACCAGCATCTTGATGATGTCGCGGTGGCCCGGATAGCGCACCGTCTTGTAGTTCAGATTTTCGACTTTGCCATCGAGCGTGTCGCAGAGCGTTCCGAGGCCGCCGGAAGTGTTGAATGCCTCATATTCGATTCCGTCGAAGGAGAAGGTCTCGAGCTCCTCCAGAGGAGGAACGTCGCGGCGCCGCTGATCGCGGATCGACTCACAGGGGTTGCAATATTCGTTGATCAATCCATCGGTCGACCAGGTCAGATTGTATTTGAGCGCATTATGGGGGAATACCGGCAGCGCGCCGACGCGCAGCTGAACGTCGCGTAGGCGATCGAACCGGCTCGCAAGCTCATAGGCCACGATCGAGACGAATCCGGGCGCCAGCCCGCATTGCGGAACGAAGGCCGTCTCTGCTCCGTCCGCCAGTTGCTTGATGGCTCTCGTCGACTCGACATCTTCCGTGAGGTCGAAATAATGCGCGCCGACACGCCGGCAGCCCTCGGCGACCTTGGTGGTCAGATGGAATGGAACCGCCGAAACGACGATCTCGTAACCGGCCGCGGTGCTTGCGAAATCGTCGCGGAGCAGGTCGGAGACGCCGATGTCGAGATTCTCGTTCGCGAGGTGATCGAGGGCTTCCGTGTCCTTGTCCAGAACCGTGATCCGATAATCGCCGGTCCGAGACAGGAATTCGGCGATCGCGCTCCCGATTTTCCCGCCGCCGACGAGCATGAGCTTTTTCATGGCGCATCCTCCCATACAAACCTGCGCCCGGACTCGGCCGGTGGGAACCCGGCAATATGGCGTCCCTTGCGTTATTCGCCGGCGAATCGCAGGATCATCCGACGATTCGCCGGAAGCTTGCCATGGACGACCTCGATCGCGAATTGCTCGATCTTTTGCGAAAGAATGCGCGGGAGCCCACCGCGTCCTTGGCCCGCAAGCTGGGTCTCGCGCGCTCGACCGTCCAGGAGCGAATCGCCCGCCTCGAACGGAACGGCGTCATCAAAGGTTACACCGTGGCGCTGGACCCTCATGCGTTCGAGCAGCGCATTCGGGCGATCGTCATGATTTCCACCGAGCCGAAACAAGCCGAGCGCGCAGTGGTTGAGCTCAAGCGCTTGGAAGGGCTTAGATCCCTGGTCGCGGTCTCGGGAAGCTACGATCTCGTCGCGACGGTCGAAAGCGATACGCCGGCCTTGATGGACGCGCTGCTCGATCGCATAGGGAACATCCGAGGCATCGCGCGAACCGTGACCTCGATCGTCCTTTCCGAGAAAATGCAGCGCTAGCGATTTTTCGTGCGAACGTCAGTCGCCGGTAAAGGCAGGAATCCTTCGGGATCGTTCGCCACGATTTGTTGGCCTTCGCGACTGCCCACGAAACGGATCAGCTCGTCGACGATGGGCGATCGCGCCGAGCCGTCGAACATCAGATAGATGCTGCGGCTCAGCGGATAGTCCTGATGAGCGACCTCGGTCGGATTGCCGGTAAAGTAAGGGCCGTTCGCGAACTCCGCCAAGGCGAGGCTCTTTACGCCGGGAGCGGCGTAGCCGAAGCCGCTATAGCCGATTCCGTCGGGATCTTCGGCGATGCGGTGCACGATTGCTTCCAATGCCGTCTCGCCGGGCCGGTCGACCTGCTCCTTGAGGTCGTCACGGAACTTTCCGCCGAGCAGAACGCGTTGCTCGACATAGTTCACGATGCCGGGCGGATCGCCGGTGCTGCGTCGGCGCAGCATGCCGTAGAGATGGATCGGGCGATCCGCCCAGGCGCCAGTCAGGCCGAGCTGTCGCCAGCGGTCGATCTCCGCTCCGCCACGGCGGCGCGTCTTGGAGAAGATCGCGTCGAGCTGGGTCAGGTCGAGTCTCGTCAGCGGATTGGCGGCGTTCACATAGATCGCGATCGCATGTGTTCCGCCCCTGGTGGCATAGCTGCCGCCGGCGACCGGGACCAACAGCGGCGCATGTCCGAACTTCTCTCGGAAGGCTTTCAGTTCGGACGGAAAGGGCTCCCGGACGAAGGTCACGCAGTCGATCCGGCCCTCCAGAAATGCGCGGAAGCCCTCCGCAGACAGCTTCGAGTCGGAACGCACATCAATATGCGCCTTCGGGTTGAGCTGCTCGAAACGTCGCGCCCAAGCCTGCATCAGCGACTGCATCGTGCCGCCCCCGGCGCAGGTCAGATTGCCGGACAAGGTTGACGGCGGCACATAGGCCGGAAGTCTTGGATCGACCGTTGGAGGGTCTGCCCCGGCGGCTGCCGTCATGACCGCCAGGGCGAATGTAATGACCCGCAATGCGCGCCACACGACGGTCATTCGAGCTTGGCGAGCTCTTCCTTCACGACTTCCGGCTGCAGCGGCATGTACACGCCTTCCTTGGCGACGACCTCTTGTCCCTGCTTGCTCAGCACGAGCTTGAGAAATTCCTTGACCTTGGGGGCCAGCGGCTTGCCGGGCGGCCTGTTGACGAAGATGTAGACATAGCGCGACAGCGGATATTTGTGCGTGTAGACATTCTCGATCGTTGGCATGATGAAGGGCTCGCCCTTCTTCTCCGCGAGCGGCACGACTTTGACGTTCGGCGTCACGTTGACGAGCATCCCGTAAGTCATTCCGCCAGGATGCTGGGCCATGTCCTCGGCGGCGACCGTGAAGGCGTGCGTGAAGCCGCGACCTTTCACGAACTCGATCGAATCCTTGTAGTCGCCGCCTTCCATTACCCTTTTCTTGAAATATTGCTCGATCCCGTTCGGCGGTTTCAGCCCATAGAGATGGATCGGCCGGTTCTTCCATTCGCCGCCGAGGCCGAGATCGCCCCAGGTGGAGATGTCCGCATGGCCCCGCTTGTCGGTTTTGGAATAGATCGCGTCGAGCTCGTCCAGCGTCAGCCCTTTGATCGGGTTATCCTTGTCGACCAGTATGACGCTGGCGGCGGTCTTGCCGAGCGAACCCATGCTGCCGGTAGCGACCCGGATGGCGAGCGGCTCGTAGCCGAACTTGTCGACAAAGGCTTTCTCCTCCGCCGGCAGCAATTCGCGAGCCACGGGGGCCGCGTCGGCCTTGCCCTCGGTCAAGGCCGGAGCGCCTGAGCCGGAGGCGCGGGCTTCCATGGTGACGCTGAGCTCGGGATAGGCCTTGCGGAACTGCTCCACCCAGCCGAGCGTAATCTCGTCCATCGTGTCGGCGCCGACGAGATTGAATTCTTCCTCGGGTTGGATGTCGAGCGGCCCGGGCTTCCAGTTCGGCAGCGATGGGTCGACTCGCAGATGATGTTCGACCTGCGCATATTTGAGCGCGAACGCCGGCGCGCCCGTTAAGAGCGCCAATGTCGCCACGCTCGCCGCGAGACCGGCCAGAAGCCCTATTTTCCTGCTCATATTTCCCCCTTGGATTTCAGCTGAATTCATCTTCGGTCTAGTCGGCGGACATGAAACCTGCCTGAACGCTTCCTGAATTCCCGTTGAGGTTTCGCGTTCAGCCTACGGCTCCTTGGCCCGCTTCGGCGCAGCCTCGACAAACCGGTTGGTGTATGTGTCCTCGAACTTGGCGCTGGCATATTTCGGTTGGAAATCGGTGATGATCTTCATCTCTATCCGCGCGTCGGATTCCGGCATCAGCCCGTCCGTCCGGAACATGCCGACATCTTCTGTGAGGTTATGCAGATAAGTCGCCGGGTCCTTGCCCGCGATCTGCTTCGGCAGCGCGGCCATGATTTCCTCGGGCGTATGGCTGTTGATGAAGGCGAGGCTGCGCAGCATCGCGTTGACCAAATGTTGCGTTATGTCCGGATGCGCCGCGACATAGGCGTTCGACAGATAGAGCGTGGTTGTGGGAAAGAGTGCGCCCAGATTCTTTTTTGTTTCGGCGACGGAGGTCACATCGGCGAGGACGGTGCCTACGCCGCTTTTCTGATAGAAGCTCGCGTCGGGTTCATGCGCCACAATGGCATCGGCGTCGCCGTCGGCCAGCGCCTTCGCCATCGTCTCGCGATCCGCGAGCTCGAGGCGCGTATAGTCCGTGGCTTTGAATCCCGCATTCGCCATCAGCCAGTTGGCTGTAATCGTCTTGCCGGAATTCGGGCCGCCGGTGAAGATCTTGCGGCCTTTCAGATCGGACGCGGATTTGATCTGATCCTTCAGGCGGCTCGCGACCAGGATCTTCTCGGCGGGCGACATGGCGAGGGCCACGACCGCCTCGGTCATCTTGCCCGACGCCTGCGACATGATCGTGTGATGGTAGAACGCCATCGCGGCATCCGCGCGGCCGTCGACGAGCATCTGATCCGTTGGGATTTCGTCGCGCCCATCCATCATCGTGACCAACAGCCCTTCATCTTTGAAGTAGCCAAGGCTCTCCGCAACGATGGCCGGCAGGTTGCGGACTTCCTTGATTCCGTCGACGACCAGGATGATTCGGGTCGGGCGCTGCGGTTCCGCGGGGGAGATCGATAAGCCGACCGAAGCTGCGACGACTAGGGCGATCACGGCAGCCGTAATGGCCCGCCGGCTGACGAGTCTGGGCGAAGCGAATGTCCCATTCGCGGCCGCTTTGATGGCCGGGAGTTTTCGGCGAAGGTAACTGCCGATGCCCGTCCAAGCGAGGTAGGGCACGGCAAGCGCGCCGGCGAGCAGCAGAAGCTGCCAGGCGATGCCGCCCGCCAGCGCCGTATGAATCGACAAGGTCCAGAAATAGAGCTTGTGGCCGAGACTGCTGTCGGCATAAGGCACGAAGCTCAACACTTTGTCGCTATAAGCGTCGAGATAGAGATAAGTTCGCGCGTTGGCATGGGGCGCGTCGGCGCCGATCATATAGATCTCGATCGGGTCGCGCACTTTGACCGGGTAGTGCAGCAACGCTTCGCGCGGATGCGGCACCAGCGACCGGGCATGTTGCCAAAACTGTTCCATCGGCAGGCGCTTCGCGCCGCTCGCAGGATCGGATTTGAACGCGCCGGCTTCCGGTCGTGGCGAACCGGTGATCCAGTAGATACCATTCTTGTACCAGTCGACCGCCTGCGGCAGGCCGGTCAGCGCGCTTATCAGAACGACCAGGCTGGCATAGAGGCCGATGGTCCTGTGGCGATTGAGCGTGCGCGCGCGGCCGGTCAGGCAGGTGTTAAGCCTGATCGCGGGTTTCAAATTCTTCAGCGTGCCGGGCCACCAGACGACAAGTCCGCCGACGATGAGCAGGAGCGCGAAAGCTCCGACGGCGAGGCCGGTAATCGTGCCATGAGCGCCGCCCAGGAACATGAACCGGTGCAGCCATTCGATCATGCCGAACGGGCCGCCATAGCGGCTCTGGATGCCGATCACGGTCGCGGTGCAAGGATCGAGATAGGCGGTCTTCTGGTCGGCATAGCGAATCAGGACTGGCTCCGCATCGCCGCCGAGCACGCGGATATAGTCGAGGTGGACGCCCGGATGAGCCGCCCGCGCAGTGTCGGCAAGCGCGTCGAGGGGCAGGTGTGTCGAACAGGTCGCGACGGTCCTCAGTTTGTGCTCGGCCATGGGCTCGAGCTGCGGGCGGAAGACCATCACCGCTCCGGTGATCGCCATCCAGGCGATGATCAGTCCGATGATCAGCCCGGCCCAGCGATGCACCGAGAGGATGCGACGGCGCAGCAGCGGACTCATGGCACGCCCCCGTCGGTTGCAACGAGATCCGCCACGGTCGGCGCCTTCTCGGTCCGGATGTTCTTCTTGTCGTCGGCGAATGCTTTCCATGTGGGATTGGCGGCAAGCCGCGCACGCACCTTGGCGACGACCGCTTCTCGCTGCGCAAAGGCCGCGTCGTCTTTGTATTCGAGGACAAGCAACGCGCTCCACGGGCGCCCGGCGGGATAGCGGCCGAGATAGATCGAGTAGCGCGCCAGCACGCCTTCGTCGATCCAGCCCGAGAGCTGCGGGATGGTGTAGCCGTCGAGATATTTGAGGTAGTCGCCCTCCGGCACCGCGTAGTCATATGGAATGACGAGGAACGTCGGTTCCGTAGCGTCGTCGCGCGCACGTCCCTCCCGCATCAGGTCGGCCGGCGCGGTCTCGACGGCGCTCGTCAGCGCCAAAGCCTTCGGTGTGAGGCCTGCCGGAAATTCATGCTCGACCCTCTTCCAGCCGGCGAGCGCGGCTTCGTTCCGGAATGTCAGTATGAGGGCGGCATCCCACGTCACCGAATCCGCGTACCGGTTCGTCAACAGCCGGTAGCTTTCTATGACACCGGTTTCCTTCCATTGCTGCAGCTGGCGCACCTCGGACTGCAAGAGCTCTCGCATCAGCAACGGTCGATTGGCAGGCATTGCATGATAGGTCATCAGGAGCGCCGACGGCCCGCCGCCGCGGGCGTCGGCCGCCAAGGCGGATTGAGCAAAGCCGAAAGCGACTGCGAAAGCGGCCAAGGCGCCGAGCCGATTCATTTCAGAAGGTTCCGGCTGCTTTCCACCTGCTTCTCACGCAGCGGCAGAAAAATCGCCTGATCGAGAATGACCTTCTGCCCCTCTCGGCTGCAGATGAAGCGGAGAAACTCTGCGAGAGCGGGATCGAGCGGCTTGTCGGGCGCGCGATTGACGTTGACGTAAGTCAGTCGCGCCAGCGGATAGCTTGACCGCGCCACATTCTCATAGCTCGGTGCCTGATAGTCGCCGGCGTCGGCGGCCAGCGGCAGCATCTTCACCGGCGAGTCGACGTAGGCGAGACCGGCATAGCCGATGCCGTAAGGATCGGCTGCCACCTCGCCCGCGATAGCGAACACCGTATCGGAGAAACGGATGTCGGCGCGCCATTCTCCGCGCTTGCCGCCTTTGCTCAGCACGCGCTGGCGGACAAACTCCTCGAAGCCGTTCCAAGGCTTCACGCCATAGAGGTGTATCGGCTTGTCGGCCCAGTCGCCGGTGAGGCCAAGCTCGCCCCAGGTGGTGATCGGCTTGCCGCCGCGATGATCGGTGGTCGAAAATAGCGCATCGAGCTGGTCGAAGCTCATCTTATCGATCGGGTTGGCGCGATTGACGAAGAATCCGACAGCGTCGAGGAAGCCATAATGCCGGTAAGTTCCGCCGGACACGGGCACGCTCAACGGATCGTAGCCGTATTTCGCCCTAAAGCCGGTGATATCGTCCGGCTTCAGCTCGCGCGACACGAACGCCATGTCGAGCGTTCCGCCAACCAGCTCCTTGGCGCCGAGGCTGCCGGCGAAAGGCGGCGTGAGGTCGATCACGACATCGGGGTAGCGCTGATTGAATGCCTGAATCCATATGCCGACGAGCTTCGCCAACACGTCCGACGCGGCGGCCTTGAAATGTCCCTTCAAATGGGCCGTGGCGCTCGGCGTATAGGCGGGAATGTCGGGATCGAGACTGGGTTGCAACAGTTCGGGCGTCGGCATGGCGCGTCCCGACTTCATGCCCTCGGCCTTTTCGGCATCGGTCTGGGGCTGGGTGGGAGCCGCGGGCGGCGCCAGCCAATCGACCATACCGGGCCGCGTCTGGGATTGCGCGAATCCCGCGCTCGAACCAAGACCACAGATGACAAGCAAAGCAAGGGCGGTCCGGTTCATTGCAGGCTATCCAGTTTTTGGCGTTCTTGGAGGATTTCGGCGGCGCTGAGGGGTATGTATCCCAGTCGGCCCGACGCGATCGCCCGTTGGCCGTCGCGCGACAGCACGAGGTGCAGATATTCGCGAACGAATGGATCGGCCTCGCGCCGAATATAAATGTAGAGGTAACGATCGAGCGGGTAGCGCCCGGCGCGCAGATCGGAGGGGCTTGCGGCTGAGGCATATGCGCCGGCGGCAGTGGCGAGCGCGAGCGGCCGCGCCGCCTCGGTCGCACGGTTGAGCGCGGCGAACCCAAGCGCCAGCGCATCATCGCCGACGCGTTGGGTCACTTCCCTCGATTGCGCGAAGCCGGCGAAGGCGTGCCCGAATTCGCGATCGGCAAGCAATCGCCGCTTGAAGAGCGTGCCGATCGCAGTTTCCGGGGCCAGCCCGACAATATGGATTTCGCGATCCTGCCAGACACCCCCGAGCCCCAGCTCGCCCCAATGGTGGACACGATCGTGATCACTGTCGGCGCCGAAAATTCGCGCGAGCTGAGGCATCGCGATGGTGGTGAGCGGGTTGCTCGCGTTGACGAAGATCCCGAGAGGCGCGGAGAGCGCTTGGGGACTGAGCGAATCATGAGCCACGCGGATCGCCATGGGTTCGCTGCCGAGCGAGGCGCGAAAACGTGTCATATCGGTCGGCGAAAACTCCGCGCCCATCGGGGCGAATGCGGAGCTTCCGTCGGTCAACGCCGGCGGTGCTGTGCGCGTGCCTTTGAGCTCGAGGTCGAAGGCGACACCTGGATGGCTAGCCGTGAAGATCGTATCGAGCGCCGTCAGCATCTCCTGCATGTCGTTATAGCCGACGATCCGAATGCGTCCGTCCGGCGTGACATAAGCTGCGTCGCGGCGGACGGTGACGGCAGAAGGCCGATAGGCCTCCATCTGCGACCAGTCTCCTATCATCGGCGCGGTTCCTGCCTTGACGAGCGGCGCAACGAGCATACCGACGAGGGCAAGCGCTGATCGACATCCCCTCATCACGCCCTAAGTCGCATCAGAAGGTAGCCGCGAAGGTCAACTCGACGCTACGCGGGTCGCCCGGCAGGATCTGCGTGTTGCCGGTGAAGCCGGAGCTCTGGACGTAACGTTCGTCGAACAGGTTGTTGACCTTGAAGGTCAAATCGTAATGATCGAGGAACTTGTAGTAGAGCGCCAGGTCGGCGATCGCGTAGGTCGGCAGCGGCATGACCTGCGAGACCGTGGCGGTCGGCAGAAGCCCGACCCGCTTTCCGACATAAGTCGCGCCGAAGCCGGCTCCGAATCCTGCCAGCGGCCCTTCGTCGAAGTCATAGCGGGTCCAGAGGTGGAGGGCATGAACCGGGTCATTCTGCAGTAACGCCCCATTTTCCTGGACGATGTTCGACTCGACGACCCGGGCCCAGGTATATGTGTAACCGAAGATGATCTGCCAATTGTCGACGAGCGTGGCGTTCACCTCGAACTCGAATCCGCTGGATCGCTCATGACCTGTCTGCTGGCTGCAGGTCCCAATCGATGAGGGGCAGATGCCGCCGCTGAAAGTTTCGATTACGTTGTACTCATCGATCTTGAACGCTGCGGCGGTCGCGTGAACGCGGCCGTCCAGCAGATCGGCTTTGGCGCCGATCTCGATCGACTGCGCGTTCATCGGGCTGAAGCTGTTGAGCCCATGGATATCTTGCGCCGTCGCCGGCGGCGGGACGAAGGAAGTGCTGAAACTCGTATAGAACGTCCAATCCTTGTCAGGCTGATACATGACGCCGGCGAGCGGCAGCAGAGCGTTGCTCGCGCCGCCCGTGGTCGGAACCCCCGGCAGCCGCAGCTCCTTCTGGGAATAGTTTTCCATCGAGAAGCGCAGACCGAGCTGGACCTTCCACTCGTCGGTCAATGAGATCAGGTCCGATGTGTAAATCCCTTTCGACAAACCGACAGAGTACCGATCGTTCAGCGCCGTGGGCTGGCTCGGCAGCACCAGCGGATAGGCGGACAGCGATTGAAGGGTGGATGGATCCGGGTTGTAGATCGATAGCGCGTTGCTAAAGAGACCCGTCTTCTTATTGAGCACATTCGGGATATTGTAGAATTGCTCGCGGTCGGCATTCAGCGTCTCGCGACCCAGCTCGAAACCGAAGATCATCTTGTTGTGGACGGGACCGGTGTCGAAATCGCCGACAAGATTCGAGTCGCCGAACAGGTAGGTTCTGATGTTTAGCTGCCCGCGCGCCCGCATCGAGACCTGCAGGTTATTGGGCAGAATTGCGTTGACGTCGAAGCCGCGCGCCTGGTCGCGGTGGTCGACGCCGCGTATCGACGTGTTCCAGGTCAAATCGTCGGAGAAGGAATGCTTGACCGCCAACGTTCCAGTGACGCCGACCTCCTTCAGATAATCGTTCGGTGTCTGGTAGCGGGTCGTGATCGCCGGAAGCAGCGCAATGCTGTTCTGAGGAGCGACGAGGTAAGTGTCGTATCCGGTGCGCGTGCTCCGGTACTCGATCTGCCCCGTTACCGAAGTGTCGTCATCGACGCGCCAGGTGAGACTGGGCATGAAATAGAGCGGCCGCTCATAGGCGCGCGTGCGAAACGTGTTATTGTAGCCCCACTCGCCTACTAGCCGATAGAGCAGCGTATGGGCGTCATCGATCGGGCCGGTCACGTCGGCGTCGATATATCCGCCGAGCTCGTCTCCGATGCTCGCGCTGTCGATACCGCGGAGCATGATCGTCGCCGTTTGCTCCTCGGAAGGCTTCTTCGTGATGATGTTGACGAATCCTCCGGGCTGCGCCTGGCCGTAGAGGAGAGAAGCCGGACCTTTTACGACTTCGACATGGTCGGTGCCGATCGTCGGCGGCGATCCGAATCGCACCGCGAGGCCGGGTAACCCGTCGACCATAATCGCATTGCGGTCGTTGGCGGAAGTCTTGAAACCGCGCAGCGTCAGATCATAGGCGGTATTGCCCGCGCGCTGCACGCCGTCCATGTAACGATACAGGTCCGCGACCTCGACCGTTTCGATCGATTTCAAGAAATCATTGGTATAGTTCGACACGGAGAAGGGGATATCGCGTACCGGAACGTCCAGCTTCTCAGCGCTTGCCGATCCCTTCGAGATGAAGCGACCTTTGACGACGATCTCTTCCGGCTCTGCCTCGGCGCTGGGCTGGGAGGAGGATGCGGTTTGCTCGGTCGCCTGGGCGTCGGCGGATTGTTGCGGCTGTGCTTGCGCGCCCGCGTCCTGCATGTGTGCCAGCAGCCCGCCAAGCACAAGCAGCGACGCAAAGGCCAGGCCGCGGCCAGTGCTTCCACCAATCATTGCTCCCTTCCCCTGTCTCTTTAGTGTCGCCTGAAGTAGGTATCAGGGCAATCTGAACGCAACCTGAAAGGATTCTGACCCTCGTTTTCAGGTAAATCGACTGTGATTCCCGCTTCGAGCGTGCGCGCGGGAAATCCCGAACTCAGGAAGGGCAGGGCACAGCCAGACCTCTATTCCATCATTTGGGCAGCCTGAACGAACTTTCAGGATGATTTCAGGGTCGTGTCAGGTTGGTCTGCTACCCGCTGGTGGCGAGCAACGCCGGGTGAAGCGGGTGCCGAAAGTGGAGGATTGCGGTGAGAAGAATTTCCTTGCTGATGACTGTCTGCGCCTTCGCAGCTCCTGCCTGGGCCGACACGCCAGCGCCCGCCGGTGAGACCTATGCTCAGGCGCTTGTGGATCGGGCTCTTTCGGCGCATCCGGACCTGGTCAATCTCGAAATCTTCGCGATACCCCCGAAGACCGATCAAGCTGTGGTGATCGCGACGAAGACCGGCAAGTTAGGGGAAAAGGCCGACGAAGGCGACGTCAAGGTCATCAAGACCGGGGAGAAGGCGACCGAAATCTCCAAGTCGGGTGACAAGTACGAGGTCGAGCTGCCGTTGTTCGATGCCAATGGCAGGACTGTGGGGGCGATCGAGGCGACCTTCCCCTACACGGCGAGCACCGACAAGGCGAAACTCGAGGCGGAGGCCGGACAGATCCGGGACGCGTTGGCCAAGCGCATTTCGCACGTCGCCAACCTGGTCGAACAGGCTCGTTTCGATTCGCGCGTGCCTCTCAACACCTACGCGCAGGCGCTGGTCGATCGCGAGCTGGAGCTGCATCCCGAAATCGTCATCATGGCGATCCATTCCCCGATACCGAAGACCCAGGACAACGTGATCACGGGGTCCAATATCGGCCGCATCGGCAAGAAGGCGGACGAAGACGATATGCGGGTGGTCAACAAAGGCACAGAAAATCTCGAAGTCAACGAGACGAAGGACCGCTTCGAGGTCGAGATGCCGCTGTTCGACGTTTCGGGCGATACGCTGGGCGCGCTGGGCGTCGTGTACCGCTACAAGGAAGGCGACGACAAGGCCGCGCTGCAAGCCAAAGCCGAAGCCGTGCGCGACGAGCTGAAGCGGCACATTTCCAACGTCGAGAACTTGCTCGAGCCTTATCCCTATGATCCCAAGGTGCCATCGAACACCTACGCGCAAAAGCTGGTCGACGAAACGATGGCGAAGCATCCCGAGTTGCTGATCCTCGCCCTGCATGCGACGCCGCCGGGCGGGACCGTCAATATCATCAACGGATCGAGCATCGGCCGCATCGGCAAGAAGGCCGACGAGGACGATATGGGCGTGGTCAAGAGCGGCAAGACTCTT
>Ga0070738_10001949_pt1 | contig 35734 bp, 20 predicted proteins | sample Coa_R2_2_FD_66446 | JGI IMG/M metagenome (GOLD analysis project Ga0070738, IMG submission 66446) | Surface soil microbial communities from Centralia Pennsylvania, which are recovering from an underground coalmine fire - Coalmine... | ecosystem: Environmental > Terrestrial > Soil > Unclassified ...
AATCATCACTGCTACATCAGCACGCTGCACGCACCCTAACGAGTTCATCCGGACGGGCTAGGGGTAGCCGAGGCAGCTCGCCGACGCCGTCTTGCCTGGATGAACGAGTTGATGCACAACGCGACTAAGATCGCGCAGAGCAGCGACATCCCTATCAAGCTGGCACCGCTGACGCCCTGGACCTTGCCGGTCGTGAGGAGGCGGCCAAGCGCGGCGAGCAATCCGAGTAGGCCAATCATGGCGGCGAGGTGCATGGAGTGCTTGAGCAGGCTTTCCTTAAGGGCAAGAAGTCCCAGCACGAGCAGCGCCGCTCCGACGTAGGCCGGGATCAGCGCAGTGCCGCTCAGCTTCTCCGGCGGATCGAAGCCCAGAGGCTCCCATAGTCCCAAATCGCCTCCCCACCGGCCCCAGACGCCCAGCGCGATCAGCAACAGACCAAACACCACGGATACCACAGGCACGCAACAACTCCTCCAAAACCGCTTTCGGTCGACTAGCCAGGCTCCAACGAAGCGACGCTAAACTGTGCATCATTCTAGGACATGTACTCCGCCGCGGCGAGGTTTTCGAGTGCCTTGCATAAGGTTGATCGACATGGTAAATTCTTTCTGTGCGGCCGGCGACGGCTGTACAAACCTCTGCAGTGTTCGTGAACCGGCGATCCTTTTGACGAACCGATGGAGTACCCGCTGGGAGCCAATAGTGCGGCCGTGGCTTGCAAGCCCACCTTAGCGTAGTGGGATCCAAAAAACGGCCCTGAGGCACCCCCTGGTCGATGCGGGTTCTCAAAAGCGCCGACACGGCACAGGTGGAGGTTTTTTTGCGTACATGAGGCGAATCTTATCAACGCGGAATTTTTTTTCCTGGAGACGACAAATAGACTCCGTTAATCTCCGAAAAGTGTCCGTCGTCCCAACCTCCGCGACAGAGGGAACTTATGGTTGAGCATGGCTGAGGATAGAAGCTATTATTTGTCTTTATTGTCCTCTAAGGTGGAAAGGTGCCACGGCCGTTGGCTATTGGGACATAATGATTTAGGAGATGAGGAAAGCTGTCGAATTATTAACACTTGACAGGCTCAGCAAGGTCGTTATCTTCTTCCTTGTTACTGCTCTTCAAATTCATCAGTCCCTCACGGGAGAGAAGAAGGGTAGTAGAATCGTCACCCGATGGATGCCCTGTACGGCCCTATCGGTTTGGGGCAAACGGGGTTTGTAACAAACGTATCTTTCGGAACCTATACAACTATTCGCCTGTGCAAACCATAACCTTGGCCGGCTCGGGTTGCGCGCCGCGCCAGGAGGAGGGACCAGACTTCAGCAATCCAGCAGTATCCGCCCGGGTCATGGACGACCTGCGATAAGCGACCACCGGATGGTTGGGGTCGGGGGGTCGGTTCGATAATACAACCTTCCTTCGAAGCGATGCTGTTGGATGCTGAGGTCTTTGTTCACCGCCATCCGTTCTCCGCCGTTTGGCGCAAAGTCGCAAGCGATGGAGAACGGATGCTCTTTGGCCCGCAGGACGTTCGTGGCCAAGGCCGGCTGCTCGAGAGGATGCGAGTAGCCGGCCTTTTTCCTTTCTCCCATCCCCAAAACTCCTCGCAATCGTTAAACTATTCGCAGTCCGCCGCGCTTGGTTGGATGCTCCACCGCGCGCGACGGATGGCGAAGAGGTTATAATTCTTTGCTGACTAGCCCGGAGCGCCAGCGACGGATGCAAGCAGCTCGTCGCTGGCGCTCCGGGCTTGTAGTTCATTCGGTTAGTGCCTCCAAGGAACGAATAATGCTGGTCCCTGCCTTCACGAGCACCCGTGCCGTTCTGGAAGAATTGCTCGCGCAGCGCATCCTGTTGCTCGACGGCTCGATGGGCGCTTTCCTCTATTCCCGCGGCCTGCAGGAAGAAGATTACCGCGGCACGCGCTTCAGCAACCACCCGAAGCTGCTCAAAAACTGTACCGAGGCGCTGGTGCTGACGCAGCCGGGACTGATCGATCAAATTCACCGCGCTTATCTCGATGCAGGCGCTGATATCATCGAGACTTGCACGTTTAACGGCACTCCGCTGGCCCTGACCGAGTTCGGAATGCGGGACCATGCCGCCGAGATCAACCGGACGGCTGCCGAGATCGCCCGCCGCGCCGCCGACGATTTCACGCGCCGCGACCCGGATCGGCCGCGCTTCGTCTGCGGCAGCATTGGACCGACCAATAAGACTCTGTACATCGAACCAGGCCATGAGCCGCCGGACACGCGCTCGCATTCCTTCGACGACTTCGTGACCAGCTACACCACCCAAATCGAGGCACTGGTAGCGGGCGGCGCCGATCTCTTGGCGGTCGAAACCGGCAACGACATCCTCATCCTCAAGGCGTGCCTGTTCGCGCTAGACAAATACTTCTCCGAGAACAATGTCCGCTTGCCGGTGATCGTCTCGGGCACCATCTACGACAATGGCCGCACCCTGCTGGCCCAGACGCCGGAGGCGTTCTACGTCTCGGTGGCGCATTTCGACGCGCTGGCAGTCGGCTTCAACTGCGGCGTCGGAGCCGACCTGCTCCGCGGACCAGTCGAAAGCCTCGCCGCGGTTTCGCGCAAGCCGATCGCTGTTTACCCCAATGCCGGCCTACCCGACGGCATGGGCGGCTTCACCGGTGATCGAGACGCCACCGCGGCGTTGCTTGGCGAGTTCGCTCGTAACGGCTGGGTCAACCTCGTCGGCGGCTGCTGCGGCACGACGCCGGATTGGATTGCGGCCATTGGCCGCGCTGTCGAGGGCGTCACCCCGCGGAAGACGCCTGAACTGCCTGCCTGGTCGTACTATTGCGGCAACGAAGTGTTGGTGGTCCGGCCCGAGACCAATTTCGCCATGATCGGCGAGCGCTGCAACATCACCGGCTCGCTCAAGTTCAAACGCCTTATCAAGGAAGGCAACTACGAAGCGGCCGTACAGGTGGCGCGAGAGCAGGTGCAGAACGGCGCCAACATCCTCGATGTGAATATGGACGCCGACCTCATCGACTCCGAGGAAGCCATGACACGCTTCCTGCGGCTCTTGGCCAACGAACCCGACCTGGCGCGCGTCCCCCTCATGATCGACAGCTCCAAATGGTCGGTCATCGAGGCCGGCTTGAAATGCGTACAAGGCAAACCGATCGTCAATTCCATCAGTTTGAAAGAGGGCGAGGAAAAGTTTCTCGAACAAGCCCTCCTCATCAAACGCTACGGTGCGGCCGTCGTCGTCATGGCCTTTGATGAAGAGGGGCAAGCCGTCACCGCCGAGCGCAAAGTGGAGATCAGCGCTCGTGCTTATCGCTTGTTGACCGAGCAAGTCGGCTTCGCGCCCGGCGACATCATCTTCGACACGAACATTCTGACGGTTGGCACCGGCATGGAGGAGCACGCCGATTACGCCGTCGAGTTCTTCGAGGCGGTGCGCCGGCTCAAACAAATCTTCCCGGAGGCGAAGACATCCGGCGGCGTCAGCAACGTCTCCTTCGCCTTCCGTGGCAAGGAAAATGAGACCGTGCGCGAGGCGATGAACTCGGCTTTCCTCTATCACGCCATCCAAGCCGGCCTGGACATGGGCATCGTCAACGCCGGCCAATTGCAAGTCTATGAGGAGATCCCCAAAGATTTGCTCGAACGTGTTGAGGACGTGCTGCTCAATCGCCGACCCGATGCCACGGAACGCCTCGTCGAGTTCGCCAAGACCCTGGAGACGAACGGCTCAACAGCCCGAAGCGCCGGCAAGGGTCAGTCTTGGCGTGAGCAACCCGTGCAGGAACGCCTCAAGCACGCCCTCGTTCAGGGCATCGTCGATTACATCGACGCCGACGTGGAAGAATGCCGCCATCTGTACAAACGGCCGCTTGAAGTTATCGAAGGCCCGCTGATGGATGGCATGAACGTGGTCGGCGATCTTTTCGGCGCCGGCAAGATGTTTCTGCCGCAAGTGGTCAAAAGCGCCCGCGTCATGAAAAAGGCCGTCGCTTATCTGCTGCCCTTCATGGAGGAGGAGCGCAAGAAGTCCGGCGTCGAACACAAGTCGCGCGGCAAGGTGCTGATGGCGACCGTCAAGGGCGACGTACACGACATCGGCAAGAACATCGTCGGCGTCGTCCTATCGTGCAACGATTTTGAGGTCATCGATCTGGGCGTCATGGTGCCGTGCGAGACGATCTTGCATAAGGCCCGCGAGCATTCGGTGGACATGATCGGCCTGTCGGGACTCATCACGCCGTCCCTGGACGAGATGGTCCACGTGGCCCGGGAGATGGAGCGCGAGGGATTTCAGGTTCCGTTATTGATTGGCGGCGCGACGACGAGCGCCAAGCACACCGCCGTCAAGATCGCACCGGCGTATCACGAGACGGTCGTCCACGTCAAGGACGCCTCGCGCAGCGTCGGTGTTGTCGAGCGCCTGACCAGGCCCGAGGAGAAACGCAAGCTCGATACCGAGAACCGGCACAACCAGGCCAAGGAGCGCGAGAGCTTCTCTCGCCGCCGCCAGCGCAAGCTCGTTTCCTACGCCGAGGCGTGCAAGCGCCGCTTCCGCATCGATTGGGAGAAAGCACCGATCGCCAAGCCGTCGTTTCTGGGCGCGCGAGTCCTGCGTAATTTTCCCCTGGCCGAGATCGTGCCCTACATCGATTGGTCGCCGTTCTTCATGGCCTGGGAATTGAGCGGGAAATATCCCCATATCCTCTCGGATGCGAAAGTCGGCAACGAGGCGCGCAAGCTGTTTGACGACGTCAACCGGCTGCTGGACCGCATCATCGCTGACAACGCCTTATCAGCAAGCGGTGTCTACGGCTTCTGGCCGGCCAACAGTTCCGGCGACGACATCGTTGTATTCAACGACGAATCGCGGCAGCAAGAATTGCTGCGTTTGCCGATGCTGCGCCAGCAGTGGGAGCGCGAGGGGCAAACATCATTCCGCAGCCTCGCCGATTATGTTGCTCCGCTCGACAGCGGCCGGACTGATTACCTGGGTGCCTTTGCGGTGACGGCGGGACTCGGCGCCGAGGAATTGGCCGCTCGCTTCGAGGCCGAACACGATCCCTACAACGCAATCATGACCAAGGCGCTGGCAGATCGTCTCGCCGAGGGGTTCGCAGAATTGCTGCACGAACGCGCCCGCCGCGATTGGGGCTACGGTCGCGACGAGCATCTGACGAAAGAGCAACTGATCGCCGAGGAATATCGCGGCATTCGTCCCGCCGCCGGCTATCCCTCGTGCCCCGATCACACCGAGAAAGCAAAGCTGTGGACGCTGCTCCATGCTGACGAGATGGGAATCCATCTGACCGAGAGCTTCGCCATGACGCCGGCGGCATCGGTCAGCGGTTTGTACTTCTCACACCCCGACGCGAAATATTTCGCTGTCGATCTCATCACGCGCGATCAGGTCGAGAGCTACGCCGCGCGCAAAGGCATGTCTCGCGGCGAGGTCGAGCGCTGGCTGGCGCCGAACCTGGGGTATGACGTGGAGTAGAATGAGATAGGCCTGACGAGAGGAGAAACCGTCATGAGTGGCACCGTTGTGATTCAGGGAGTTGTCAATCCGGATGGCACATTGGAGTTGCCCGAGAAAGTCAACCTCCCCGCAGGACGGGTTCAAGTAACCGTCGCACCGCTGCCAGAATTGCCCAAGGACGACCCTTTCTGGCAGATGATGCAACGAATCTGGGACGGACAGAAAGCCCGTGGCCACGTCCCGCGCTCCAGCGACGAAGTGGAGGCGGAGCGCCGGGCGCTGCGCGAAGAATGGGAAGAACGGATGCAGACGATCGAGCATGTTCAAGCCGAAGCGCGCCGGCTCCGGGAGCGGAGGGGATGATCGTTTGCCTCGATGCCAATTGTGTCATTTATCTTGTGGAAGCAAACCCGACCTGGGGTCCGAAGATAACGGCGAGGCTTGCCGCCTTGCGAGCGACTGGCAATGAAATTGCCGTCAGTGATCTGAGCAGGACGGAATGTTTGGCCTCGCCTTTCGCCGCTGGTGATGCGGCCATTATCGCGGATTACCAGACTTTCTTTGCCAGTCCCACGATTCGCGTTTTGCCCCTGACGGCGGCGGTTTGCGACCGGGCCGCACGAATTCGTGCTGCTTCTCGATTCCGTCTCAAAGTTCCGGATTGCCTTCGCCTCGCCGCCGCCATCGAACATGGCTGTGGGAGCTTTTTGACCAACGATCGTCAACTGACTCTCTGTACCGACATCGTGGTTGAAATCTTATCGTGAGCCGTCCTCCCTTCGCCAGCCCGCAGCGCCAGCAAGCGCATCCCTTGCTGGCGCTGCGGACTGGTGAGGTTTATCTATGGTCTGCCTTTTTCGTTGAATTGTTTGCCGATGTTGAGATCCTTCAACGCCGAGATGGTGTTCCTAATTCGACGCAAATACTGGTTGGCCTCAATAAATTCTTCGGGTGTCAGGTTGGCCACGTTGTTGTCGAGCGTCTTGCGCATTTTGCGGTGTTGGTCCTGCAAATCGTTCAGCGTGGCGGTGTCGGGATTCTTGCCGGAAGCCGCATTTCGATAGGCTGTGCGCATCAGCGCATTGATGCGCTCTCGGCATTCCTTGAAGGCCTCTAACAGAAGTGCCTCCGGCCACACCAGATCGCCGCTTATCTTGAGCGGGCCGGCATTGCCCTTTTCGAGACGGTCCATTCGCTTTTCCAAGCGTTCCAGACGTTCTAGAATCTGGTCGAGTTTGTCCCTGTCGCTCCGCACTGGTGCTTTGTTCGGCTTCGGCTGATTAGCTGCTTGTTCGGCTCGCTCGTTTGCGATCCTTGTCTTCATGTTTTCCAATTCTTGGCTTTCCTTTTGGAACTGCTCCTTGAGACTTTTCGCGTCAGCCTCAAGTTTTTTCCGCAGTCCTTGCAGCATGCTTTGTTTTTCGTCTACCTCCCTCAGTTGCGAGCTTAGAACCTCAGATTGTTCATGATATTTCCGGTAAAGATGATCTTGCCTTGCTTGCAATTTCTCCAAATCGGCCTTTAATGCCGCGTGAGCCTGCGAACGCTGCTGGCGTGCAAGCGTCTCCCTCTCTTGCGTCCACTGTGCCTCCGCTTGCAACCTCATCGCCTCGTTTTTTGCCTCCTTGACCGTAATATCACCGCGAAGGTTGTTGGTCACAGCTTGTAGGTGTCGTTCTAGCTTTTTCGCTTTCTCGCGCTCGGCTTCCAATTGACTCCGTAAATCCTCGGCAATTCGTCGCCAATCCTCCGTGCTACGATCCTGCCCGCGAATGGCTTTGCGAGTTGGCCGTTGGTCCGGCTGGTTTTCTTGTGGGGAATCGGCTGCTCCAACGCTCGTCTGGTAATACACGCCGCCAGTACCGGCTCCGATCACAGCGACGCCACATAACACTAACGCTGTCATCTTGACTTTTGCGATAAACATGGTCTTTACCACTCCTTCCGTCAGGGAACTAACTGTCGCCGAGACGACCCCGGCGACGGCAGCGGGACCGGCCGCAACGAGCAGTGCGGCCTTTGTTGTGGTGGTGAACAGCGAAGACCCAATCCCTGCCGTCGCGGTGCTATCCGTCAGCAGACCCGCGAGCGACGCGCCGGAAACGGCGAAGCCGAGTCGCGCCAGGCGTGCGGCCAGCTTTTTGCGCGCGGTGGCCAAGCGGCTGGATAAGGTGCCTTCGGGGATCGCTAATTGCTGGGCCACTTCCTTGCGGCTGCGGCCCTCCAGATCGCACAGGACAATCGGCAAGCGATACTTGTCGGCCAACCGGCTCAACTCGCGGTCGAGGATCGGCCACAATTCTTGCCACGGCTCCTCCGGCTTGCTCTCTGGTGTCGGAACGTCTCGCAAGGACAGCTCTTTCGCGCGTCGTCGAGCGATCCGGCCGCGCGCCTCCAGGGCCGTGCGGTAGGCGACGCCATACAGCCAATTGCCGACCGCTTCCCGCGGCCGAACCGAGTCGGCCTTGCGGACGAGAACGAGAAATGCGGCTTGGAAGGCATCGTCGGCGTCATGGACATTCCCCAGCACGCGGCGGCAGACACTCCACACCATCGCGCCGTGCCGGCGCAGCAAGAGCGCGAACGCCGCCTCATCCCGCTGGGAGATGAAGTGCTCCAGCAGTTGTCCGTCCGTTCGGCGTTCGCCCATCCCTTGAAGAGCGACGCGACGGAGGTGATTCAGCAAGCGATCGCGTTGGCTCATCGGTACGGCGGCAGCCGCGCCGCCCCTCGCCGTTTGTCCTCATTACATATTGGCAGGAACAGGCCGGGCGCGTCGATTTATTTTTCAGCGAAAAGAGAAACCGAGAAACCCTTGCTTATGCTGCGGGCTGGCTAGCGGCATTCTGCATCGCGCTTCCACGCCAGTACATCTCGAACAATGTCTTCCAATCCGTAACGTGGTCGAAAATCGATGGTTTGCTGTACGCGGGTTAAATCCGGAATGCGACAGCGAACGTCCTCGAAGCCGTGAGGAAACGCTTGCTCATACGATATGTGCTGGATGGCCGCGGCGGGATTGACCAGATGAACGACGGTTTCGGCCAATTCGCGGATCGTCACCGGCTGATCGCTGCCGAGGTTGAAGACGCATCCGTAAGCTTGCGGAGATGCCATGAGTTTCAAGATGGCGTCCACCACATCGGCAACGTGGGCGAAACAGCGCACCTGCCGGCCGTCGTCGTGAACGAGCAGCGGCCCGCCTGTCAGTGCACGATCGACGAAGTTCGGCAATACCATACCGTAGTTCCCCACCTGACGCGGCCCGACCACGTTGAAGAATCGTCCGATCACCACCGGCAGCCCGTCGCGCTGATGCTGCGCCAGGGCCAGGTATTCATCGATGGCCTTGCTGCACGCATAAACCCAGCGGCTGCGCGTCGTGGGGCCGAAGGAGAGATCGTCCTCCTCGGTCAACGGCGATTTGGGGTTCTTCCCATAAACCTCGCTGGTACTGGCAAGAAACAACGGTTTGGGACGGATGCTCATCCGGCGAAGGATCGCCTCGACCGGCTCGACGTTGGTGGCCACGGTCTGCTGCGGTTGCTCCAATACACGGCGGACGCCGACCACGGCGGCGAGATGATACACCTCGTCGGCCTCGTCGAGCAACTCGCCCAGGCGACTTTCATTCGTGATGCTGTCGTGGACAAAGCGCAGCGACGGATGACTCCGTACCGCTTCGAGATTGGCGAGCGATCCGGTGGACAAATCATCAAGCACGACAACACGGCGACCGTCGGCCAGCAGCGCCTCGACAAGATGGCTGCCGATGAACCCAGCTCCGCCCGTGACCAAGGAAGTAATCATAAAACCATTTCACCACGAAATACACGAAAGACACGAAAAAAAGACAAAATAAAGGGAAATAATTCGTGATTCATTTCACCGATCCCATCCTCGATTGTCTTTTCCCTTTTTATCTTTTTCTTTTTTTCGTGTCTTTCGTGTGTTTCGTGGTGAAACTCTTTTTACTCCTGAAGCCGGAACAGTTTCCTCAGTGCGTCGAGCAGCGTGTGTCCACCGCCGCCGGTGTGCGTTTCTTCCGTCAGTGCCGTGATAGGGCCGTGCAGCAAGCGGTTTAGAAGCAGGCGGAATGCGCCTTCGATGCGCCGTCGGTCATCGTCGGTCAGCCGGCCATTGAGCTTGCCGAGCAGTTCGCTTACGATCTCGCGGCGTTTGGATTCGAAATCCTGCGTCAGTCGGGCAATCACCGGGCCGTGACGCCGACGTGCCCAGTCCTTGAGGAACGCTTTGGTTTCCTGATTGACAATTGCCTCGGCCGGATCGACGTGTTTGAGACGATCGGCCAAAGTCGCCTCGCGGATGCGTTTCAGGTCGTCGATGTTGAAAAGACAAGTGCGGTCGCCATCGTGGATGCGCGGATCGAAATCGCGCGGCACGGCAATGTCGAGGATGACCAGAGGGCCGCCGGAACGCCGGGCGTCGATCTGTTGGTAGCGCTCGCGCGTCACGATCGGTTCGGGAGCGCCCGTGGTGCTCAGCACAATGTCGGCGCGGGCGAGCAGGTCGTCGAGCTTTTCCCACGGCATCGCCTCGCCCCCGCAGCCTTTCGCCACGGCCTGCGCCTTCTCGGGGCTGCGGTTGGCGACCCAGATGCGCCGCGGTTTCAGCTGCCGTAGGTGCCTTAGCGTTAGCTCGCCCATCTTGCCGGCGCCGAGGACGAGAATCGTCTTGTCGTCGAAATGATCGAACACTTGCTTGACGTAATCGACAGCGGCGCTAGAGACGGAGACATGACCGTGCGCGATGCCGGTCTCCGTCCGCACGCGGCGAGCCACTTGGCGGGCGTGGCGAAACAAAGTGTGCAACAAGGGGCCGACGCTATCATCGTGGACGGCCTGTTCGTAAGCTCGTTTCACCTGCCCGGCGATTTGCCCCTCGCCGACGATCATGCTGTCGAGGCTGGCGGCGACGCGGAACAGATGGCGCACCGCCTCGGCCTGGCGATGGATGTACAAATGCGGGCGCACCTCCGCGAGAGGCATGTTGTGGAAATCGGCGAAAAACTCGACGATGGACTCGGCGTCCAGCTCGCGCTGCGACTTGAGATCGTCGAGGACGCAGCCGGCATAGATCTCAACCCGATTGCATGTGCTGAGAATGACGGCCTCGCAGTCGAAGCCGGCGCCCAATTCGGTGTGGGCGCGGCTGAGGTGGTCGTCTTTGAAGGCGAGGCGTTCGCGGACTTCGATGGGCGTAGTCTTGTAGCTGCATCCGATGGCGAGAAGGTTCATCGCCCGCCTCCTTGCCCCCAATGAGGCAAAGCGAGGCAGCCGACCAGCAGCACGAAGGTCAGGATCGTCAGCAGGGCCGCCGGCCGGCCGCGCAAATGATAGCCGAAACGCAGGTACAATAGCACGGCAAACGCGATCCAAAGTACGACGGAAGCCAGCACGCGCGGGTCGGTCCAACCCGACAGGTTCTCCTGAAACATAAGGACGAGGCCGACAAGCATGCCCGCCGTCAAGAGTGGGAAGGCGAGGACGATAGCCCGGCGATTCATGGCTTCGATGCGTTCGAGGCTCCACAGGCGCAGACCGTGGCCGGGCAGCGTTTTGGCGCGGAGGCGATGGGCCTGGACAAGATACATCAAACTGGCGAGGAAACCGACGCACAGACCGACGGCGGCCAGCATCAGCAGCCAGCCGTGGATCATTCCCCAGGCCGTCGGAATCGACAACACATCCGCCGAGGAGGAAGCAGAGCTATCGGGCCGCCGGCCGAATGCGGCGCCCAGACCAACCAAGCCGAGCACCAGGGGCAAGACGAACAAACCCCACGATAAGCGGCGATGATGCACGGAGCCGACGAGATAGAATACGGCGAGAATCCAGGCAAGGAAAAGCATCCAGCCGAATTGCCAGCTGAGGGGAGGTTGCTGCACCGCCAGGAAGATCGTCTGCGCCACTAACCCCGCCGAGCCGAAGGCCAATGCCAGCCAGTAGATTAGACGCATCGGCCGAATTTGATTGAGGAATTCCAGACCCAGGGCCATCGCGTAGGAGGCAAGGAAGCAGACGATGGTGATACGTTCCATATACTTTTTCACCCTCCTCTGTCCCCGGAGGGTCCACAACCGTGTCGCTGTTCGGATTACGATTCAGTGTACACGACGAGGGAAGAGCAGCCAAGGAAAGGCGGAAATGCGATGATTGATTAGCGAGCCTTCGCACAAGCGTTGTTCTGACGTCCTCGTTTACCGCCCAACCAGCAAGGAACTCGGAAAACAAGGGCGATGAAGCGGCAGGACGGCGATTGCGAGAAGAGAGGTATACATCGGCTCCAGCGGAATCCGGGATACGGAATCCTCTGGGCCACGTCTATATTGACAGAGAACGCCGTCCAGGGAGCGCTCGTGATGGCCGAGAACGAACGAGCATCGATCCTTAGTTGGATTCGCCGTATGACCGCGGAAGCGGGCGGCGCCAGCGACGCCCAACTTCTCGACCGTTTCTCCATAAACCGCGATGAGGCGGCCTTTGAGCTGCTTCTCAGGCGGCACGCGCAGATCGTCTTCGACGTCTGTCTGCGCGTCCTGCATGACCTGCACGATGCTGAAGATGCCTTCCAAGCGACCTTTCTTGCCCTGGCGCGTCATGCCGGCAGCATCGCCAAGCGTGAAGCCGTCGCCAGCTGGCTGTATAAGGTTGCCTACCGCTCCGCGCTGACTGCTCGGAGTCAGCGTGCCAGGCGCCATTCCCGCGAAAAGCTCTGTGGTGGGACCGAACACCTGTCGGTGTCTCCGGATGCGGATTCGTTCACGGAAAACCAGGAATTGCGGGGCGTTCTCGATCAAGAGATCGGCCGGCTCCCCGAACGCTTCCGTGCGGCCGTGGTTTTGTGCTACCTCGAAGGCAAATCGGTAAACGAGGCGGCCATGCTGCTCGGCTGCCCCCGCGGCACGGTGGCCAGCCGGTTGGCGCGAGCGCGGGAACACTTGCGGGTCCGCCTCGCCGGACGCGGCCTTGCCCTGACGGCCGCGCTGGCGATCTTCACCCAGGCGAACGCCGCAACTCGCCCCCTCGCGCTCATTCCTTCCCTGACCGCCGCTGCCTTAAGGTACACGACGAAAGGCGCCGCGGCGTCGGGAGTCCTTTCACCCCGAATTATCGCCCTAACGGAGGAGGTATTGCGTGCCATGTTTTTGCACAAGGTCAAGACCGGCATTCTCGTTTTGATCGTTTTCGTCGGCATTCTCCTCGTTGGTAGCGGATTGGCCCACGGCCTACGCGGGAATCCCAATCCACAAACAGAACCTCCGAACAAGGAAGAGGTTCTCAAGGTACAGGCGGCGGCGAGAGCAGAAGAGGCCCCAGACAAGCCCGTCGCCAAGGCCCCGCACCCGGTGACGGTAAGTCACCCAGTGCGACGCGAGGCCGTGCCATACCAGGACTACACGGGACGCCTGGAGCCGCGTCGGGCCGTGGATGTGCGCCCTACGGTCAGTGGCATCGTGCTGAAAGTTTGTTTCAAGGCCGGCGCCGAGGTCAAGGAGGAAGATGTGTTGTTCGAGCTGGACGCACGACTTCTCCGGCTGGCCCTGGACAAGGCCGAGGCGGAATTGGCTCTAGCGGAAGCGAAGAAGAAGCAGAGCGACGGAGAAATGAAGCGGGCTCGCGCGCTGAACACCGTATCGCCTGAGGATCTCGACAAGGTCACGGAGCGGGCCGCCACCGCAGAGGCGGCCCTCAAACTGGCAAAGATCGAGGTCATCCGCGCCCGGCTCGAACTGGACGCCACGAAGGTCAAGGCGCCGATGGCGGGTCGGGTCGGCCGGTCTCTGGTTGAGCCGGGCACTCTCGTCTTCCGCGGGCAGGATCGCGCCACGCTCCTGACTACTGTTACCGCCCTCGACCCGATCAAGCTGGCTTTCGATATGGACGAGCGTTCCTTTTTGGACTACCAGCGTTTGTTGCGGGAAAAAAAGGTGAAGGGGGCGGGAAGTTCTCTCCGCATGAGGTTGGCTGCCGAGGAAGAGTTTGCCCATGAGGGAAAGCTGGAAAGCCTTGAAGACCATATAAGCGCGGACGCAGGCACGGTGCGCGTGCATGGCAGCTTTCCCAACCCCGGCGGATGGCTTCTACCGGGGATGTTCGTCCGCGTCCGCATGACGCTCGGCCCACCACGTGCGGTGCTGGAGGTACCCGAGGAGGCGATCCTCAGCGACCAGGGCAGGAAGTATGTGCTGGTAGTCAACGACCGCAACGTTGCCGAACGCCGAGCGATAACGCCGGGGCCGATCGACAACGGCATGCGCATAATCGAGAAGGGATTGCACGCCGAAGACTGGGTAGTAATAGTCGGCCATGTCGGCATCCGCCCCGGCGACTCGGTTGAGCCGCGGAGAAAGGCCTCACCGGAATAATCGAACGTTGCTTGCAGCAATGTAGATCAGGGAGAGGGACTATCCGGCCGCACCTGGATGCCGGTCTCCGGCGCCGCTGGGAGCGGCGGTTGTGGCGTCGCGGAAGGCGGACGCCCAAACCATTGGGTGACGTAATAGAACACCGGCGTCAGGAAGATGCCGAACAGCGTCACGCCGATCATGCCGGCGAACACCGCCGTGCCCAACGAGCGGCGCATCTCGGCTCCGGCTCCATGGGCGATCACCAACGGAACGACGCCGAATATGAAGGCGAACGATGTCATCAGAATCGGTCGTAGACGCAGACGTGATGCCTCCAGCGTGGCTTGGCGGCGCTCCATGCCGGATTCTTGTTGCTGCTTGGCAAACTCGACAATAAGGATCGCATTTTTGCTGGCCAGGCCGACCAATACCACGAACCCGATCTGCGTGAAGATGGTCATGTCCATGCCCGCGGCCGCTACGCCGGCGAGGGAGCAGAGCAAACACATCGGCACCACGAGGATAACAGCTAGCGGCAATTTCCAGCTTTCGTACTGTGCCGCCAGCACCAGGAAGACGAACACCACCGCCAGCGCGAAGACGTACATGGCCGTACTGCCCGCTTGCAGCTGCATGAAAGTCAGCTCGGTCCACTCATGGTCCATCGAGTGTGGCAGCTCCTTGCGGGCGATGTCCCGCATGAGATCGACAGCCTGTCCGGAGCTGGTGCCAGGCAGTGTGTTGCCGGTAATGGCAATGGCGGAATACATGTTGTAGCGCAGGATGCTTACCGGGCCACTGGTGTCGCGTATCGACATCAGAGTGCCGAGTTGCACCATTTGTCCCTGGAGATTGCGCACCTGAAGTCTGCGGATCTCGTGGGCATGATTGCGGAACTGCTGGTCGGCCTGGACGTTGACTTGCCAGGTTCGGCCGAATTCGTTGAAGTTGTTGACGTAATAAGATCCCAAATTGACCTGCAAAGTATTGAAAACAGCATCAAGAGGTACGCCGAGGGCGAGGCATTTCGTGCGGTCGATGTCGAGGTACAGCCAGGGCGTATTGGAGCGCGAACTGTTGGCCACGCCTTGTAACCCCGGCGTGGCATTGGCTCGGGCTACGATCCGATCGCCGATACGCTGAAGCTCGTCCAGTCCGAGATTGCCGCGATCTTCGATGATGAGTTTGAAACCGCTGGTAGTGCCGAGTCCTTCAATCGGCGGCGCGCCGTAGACCGAAACCGTCGCCGCGCGCGCTTCTTTGCGGCAGCGTTCGCGGATTTTGGCGGCGATGGCGTCGGCACTTAAATCGGATCCGCGGCGGTCCGCGAAGTTCTGGAGCATGACGTACATCGAGCCGAGATTTGGCGCGTTGGCCCCCAGGATCAGCGATTGGCCGGAGATGCCGACCGTGTGCGCCACGCCGGGCGTATCGCGGGCTAGCCCCTCGATGCGGGCCATGATGCCCCGTGTTCGCTCCACTGAGGCGGAGTCCGGCATCTGTACGTTCAAGAGAAGGTATCCCTTGTCCTGCTGCGGAATAAAACCCACTGGTACTCGCTGGAAGCTCCAGTAGGTCAGCACCAGCAGCCCCGCGTAGACGAGCAAGGCGATTAGACTGACGCGCAAGAGACCGCCGACCATGCGCGTGTAAATTGCCGTGCCGGTGGAGAATAGCCAATTGAAAAGACGGAAGAACCAACCGAGCGCCAGATCGAGCAGATGCGTTAGAGGATCGCGCGCCGCTCCACGCGGCCGGAGCAAGATCGCCGCCAGTGCGGGACTGAGCGTCAGGGAGTTGAATGCCGAAATCACTGTCGAGACGGCGATGGTGACGGCGAACTGGCGGAAGAACTGGCCCGTGACGCCGCCGATAAAAGCGCACGGCACGAACACCGCGGAGAGGACCAGAGCGACCGCGATGACCGGGCCGGTCACTTCATCCATGGCCCGACGTGCCGCTTCACGCGGCGGCAAGCCATGCTCCAGCCAGCGTTCGACGTTCTCGACGACGACAATGGCGTCGTCCACGACGATGCCGATGGCCAAAACCAATCCAAACAACGACAGGTTGTTCAGCGAAAAACCAAAAGGCGCCATGACGGCGAAGGTGCCGACGATGGCGACCGGCACCGCCACCAAAGGAATGAGTGCCGCGCGCCAGTTTTGCAAAAATGCCAGCACAACGATGGCGACGAGGATCACCGCGTCGCGCAGCGTTTTGAAAACCTCGTTAATCGATTCCTGGATGAAGGGCGTGGTGTCATAGACGATGCGGTAATCCACTCCTTCGGGAAAGCGTTGCTTAAGCTCCTCCATTTTCTTGTAGACGCCGCGGGCGGTTTCCAGGGCGTTGGATCCGGGCAGCTGAAAAATGGACAGAGCGACAGACGGTTTACCGTCGAGTGTGGCGGACTGCTCGTATTGTTGCGATTCGAGTTTGACGCGAGCCACATCGCGCAAACGGACCACGCTCGCCGTCTGCGCCGGCACCGATTGTCCTCCCATTCCTGTCGTGTTGCCTGCGCCGCCTTGCCCCGAGGACGTGGACGAACCGGAGGAACCCGAGGATCCAGACGAAGAGGAGCCGCTTTGATCGGTGGTGTTGCTGCCGCCGCCGGAGGCACCGCTCACCGTTCCCTGGCTCACCTTCAAAATAATATCGCCGAATTGTTCCTCATCCACGAGTCGGCCGAGCGTATTGATGGTGAGCTGAAACGATTGTCCGGCGGGCACCGGCTGTTGGCCGATCATGCCGGCGGCCACCTGCAAATTCTGCGAGTTGATGGCATTGATCACATCAATGGAACTGAGGTTCAGCGCGGCCAGCTTGTCGGGATCGAGCCAAACGCGCATGCTGTAATCGCGTTGGCCGAGATAAGTGATTCCCGCGACTCCGGGCAGCCGGCCCAACTCATCTTTGATCTCAATCGTGGCATAATTGCTGAGGAACACGTCGCCGTAGCGCTCGTCGGGTGAGATCAGGTTGACGATCATCATCGTGTTGGGCATCATCTTGCGAACAATGATGCCCTCGCGCTGCACCAGCGCCGGGATGACCGGCTGTGCCAGGTTGACGCGATTTTGCACGAGCACTTGCGCCATGTCCGAATCCATGCCCATTTTGAATGTCACCAAGAGCGAATAGACCCCGTCGTTGGTGCATTGCGAGGACATGTACATCATGTTCTCGACGCCGCTGACCTGGGCCTCGATGGGCGCGGCCACGGTGTCGAGCACGGTCTTGGCGTTTGCCCCCGGATAGACAGCAGTGACTTGCACGGTCGGCGGCGCCACTTCCGGAAATTGTGCCACCGGCAAATTGAGGAGCGCGATGGCGCCGGCCAGCGTGATGACGATGGACAGCACCGTGGCGAAAATCGGCCGATCGATGAAGAAATGCGAGATCACGAATGAACTCCTTGTTCGTTATCGTGAGCGGGAGCGGCCGGCCGACGGCGAAATTTACGGCCAATCACGGGCATCATCAGCGCCAGCACGATGCCGAGGACGAAACCCGCAATTGCTGCCTGCGGCAAGCGGCCGATGCCGAGCTTCGCTAGAAGATAGCCCATCACACCTCCCAGTAATCCACCTGCCAGCGCCGAGCCGAGCCAGAGTATCGTTGGATTCGTAAGCAAGCGCGTCTCGCCGAGCCAGGCGATGACGGAGAAAAACACCGGCGTCAGAAAGATACCGAACAGAGTGACGCCGAGCATGCCGGAGAAGACGGCGGTGCCCAGCGATTGACGCATCTCGGCACCGGCCCCGTGGGCGATCACCAACGGCACCACGCCGAGGATGAACGCGAACGAGGTCATCAGGATGGGCCGCAGCCGCAGTCGGCACGCTTCCACGGTTGCCTCGTGGCGCGATTTGCCCTCGCGGTGCAACTGCTGGGCAAACTCGACGATGAGGATGGCATTCTTGCATGCCAGGCCGACGAGCACCACCAGGCCGATTTGCACGAAAATATCGACGGCCTTGTGGCTGAACAGCACGCCGGCCACGGAGCAAAGTAGACATAAGGGCACCACGAGAATGACCGCCAACGGCAGCGCCCAGCTTTCGTAGAGCGCGGCCAACGCCAGAAAAACGAACACCACGGACAGGGCGAAGACATACATGGCGGTGTTGCCGGCGCGAATCTGCATGAACATCAGCTCGGTCCACTCCGCTTTCATGGAGCGCGGCAGCGTACGACGTGCGGCTTCGTCGGTGGCGGTGATAACCGGCCCACTGCTGACGTCAGGCCGAATCATGCCGGTGATCGGGGCCGCAGTGTACAGGTTGTAGCGCTGCACTATAACTGGACCGCTCACGTCGCGCACGTCTACCAGTGTGCCCAGGGGCACCATCCAACCTTGTTTGTTCCGTACTTCGATCAAGTGAAGATCGTCGGTGCGCCGGCGGAAATCACCCTCGGCCTGGATAGTAACTTGCCAGTAGCGCCCGAAAATGTTGAAGCTGTTGACATACAGCGATCCGAGGTACATTTGTAGCGTCTGGTTGAGATCGTTGAGCGTGACGCCCAGCGACTCAACCTTGGTGCGGTTGATGTCCATGTATAACTGCGGCGTGTTGGAGCGAAACTGCGTGGCCACGCCGATCAGCCGGCGATCCTGGCTCAGCTCGCCGATGAGCCGATTGGTTTGTTTATCCAGGTTCTCCAGTCCAAGGCTGCCGCGGTCCTCGACCATGAGCTTGAATCCGCCAGCAACGCTCAGGCCAGGGACCGGCGGGGCGCCGAAGACCGCGACACGTGCGTCCTTGACGCGACGGAGCCACTCGCGCCGCAGCCGGGCCATGATCGCCGTATCGTGCAAATCAGGACTGCGTCGTTCACCGAACGGTTTCAGGATGACAAAAAGCGATCCGAAATTTGAGCTATTAGCCGAGAGCAAGAACGACATGCCGGAGACGGTGACGGTGTGGGCCACTCCCGGATCGGCGCGCGTGATCTTGTCGATCTCCGTCATGGCGTCGATGGTGCGCTGGAGCGAGGCCGAGTCCGGCAACTCGACGTTGACAATGAGCCGTCCCTGGTCCTGCTGTGGAATGAAACCGGCGGGAGCGTGTCCGAAGACCCAGTATGTCAGCACCAGCAAGCCGCCGTACACGATCAGCACAACGGCACTCAGGCGCAACAGCCGTCCCACCGACCAGGCGTAGGCCGCCGTGCCGGCGCGGAAGGTAGCGTTAAACAGCCGAAAGAACCATCCGAGCAGCATGTCGAGCAGCCAGGTCAGCGGATCGCGCGGTCCATGGCGCGGCCGCAGTAAGATGGCCGACAACGCCGGACTGAGTGTCAGGGAGTTGAACGCCGAGAAGATGGTCGAGACAGCGATGGTGACGGCGAATTGGCGGAAGAACTGCCCAGTTATGCCGCTGATGAAAGCGCAAGGCACGAAGACGGCCGAGAGAACCAAAGCGACGGCGACGACGGGGCCGGTCACTTCGTCCATGGCCCGCTGTGCCGCTTCACGCGGGGGCAAGCCGTGCTCCAACCAGCGCTCGACGTTTTCCACCACGACAATGGCATCATCCACGACGATGCCGATGGCCAACACCAGACCGAAGAGCGAAATATTGTTGAGGCTAAAACCTAACGCGGCCATGACGGCGAAAGTGCCGACGATGGCGACCGGCACGGCCAAGAGCGGGATAATCGCCGCCCGCCAGTTTTGCAGAAACGCCAGGACCACGATGGCGACGAGGACGACTGCCTCCAGCAGCGTCTGCACCACATCCGAGACAGACTCGCGGATAAACGGAGTCGTATCATAGGCAATGTCGTAATCGACGCCCTCGGGGAAGCGTCGTTTCAGCTCCTTCATCTTGGCCTTAACGGCGTCGGCCACATCGAGGGCGTTGGTGCCAGGCAGTTGATAGATAGCGAGTCCGACGCTGGGCAGGCCGTCGAATGTGCTGGCCTGGTTGTAGTTTTGGGCGCCCATCTCAACGCGGGCCACGTCGCGAAGCCGGACGATGCTGGCGGAGGTTGAAGCAGGTGAGGGTGAAGTGCCTCCCATGCTCATGCCCATCCCCATGCCGAGCGTGCCGCTGCTGCTCGGAGCGGATTGCGATCCATTCGAACTGCTAGAGCTACTCGAATTGCTGAAGCCGACGCCGGGAGCGTTGAAGTTGGAGATGTCGGTTAGAGTGCCGCTCATCGTTCCGGTGCCGCCTATATTTCCGCTCATGGCACTGCTGCTGCTCGTACTGCTCATCGACATCGAGCTACCGGAAGTGGAGGAGTTGCTACTACTGGAGCTGCTTGTACTCGGCGCGTTCAAATTGACGCTGCTGGTAGACCCGCCGGAGGATTGTCCGCCAGACGCCGGTCCCTGGCCGACCATGCTGCCGCCGCCCTGGAAGCTGCCGCCGAGCGAGCTGCTGCCTAGCGCCATGATTCCCAGACCGCCTCCGCCGAGCATGCTCCCGCCCGGTTGAGTGCTTGTTGGCTGCGAGAGGATGACGGGTTGGGGTTGGTAGCGCCCCGACGGAGCGCCTCTACCGACCTTGATGATAATGTCGCCGAACTGCTCCGGGGTGCTGAGCCGTCCCAGCGTGTTCATCGGAAATTGGAAGGGCTGGCCGGGGGCGACAGGCTGTTGTCCGATCTGTCCGGCCGGCGCTTCGACGTTTTGACTGCGAATGGCAGCCGCCACTTCCAACGGCGTCATGTCGCGCGATGCCAATTTCTGGGGATCGAGCCAGGCCCGGATGCTGTAATCGCGCTCGCCGAGGATGTTGATGTCCGAGACGCCTTCGACCCGAAACAGCTCATCGCGGACGTTGATGTACGCATAATTGCTCAGATAGATGTCGTCATAGCGGCCGTCCGGCGAGAAAAAATTGACGACTAACAAGATGTCTGGAGTCTTTTTCTTGATGGTGATGCCCTGCATCTGCACGTCGGTGGGCAGCTGTGGCATGGCCAGGGCGACGCGGTTCTGCACCATCACCAGGGCTGTGTTCAAATCGACATCGAGATCAAAGGTGACGGTCAGGGTGTAGGAGCCATCGTTGCCGCACTGCGACGACATGTACAGCATGCCCGGCACGCCGTTGACCTGTTGCTCGATGGGCGCCGCAACCGTGTCGGATACGACTTGAGCGCTAGCACCGGGATAGCGAATCGACACGGACACACCTGGCGGCGTGATGCGCGGATACTGCGCCATCGGCAGCGAACGCAAGGCGATGGCCCCGGTCAGCGTAATGACGATGGACAGCACCGAGGCAAAGATGGGCCGATCGATGAAGAAATGCGAGATCATGAGCGAGAGCTTCCCCTCGTTCCGGTTTCAACTGTGGCTCGTTTCGCGCATCGACTCCACCAAGCGTCGCATCTGTTGTCGCATCTCCTCGGCCGGCAAATACACGCGCTGGCCGTGGCCCGGCAATACCCATTCGAACCGATAATCCGCGAGTCGTGCCATCGACTCGGCCTGGAGGGGCCAGGAGAACCAGCAGTAATCCTCGGATGCCGCGAGCTGTTGCGTATCGCGGTCCCAATCCAAGTGATCGCCGGTGAAGAGGAAGCGCTCCTGATAGAGCAAAACACAGTGCCCCTTCGTATGCCCCGGCGTTGCGATGGCGAGAAAGCCCGGAGCCAACTCCCATGGTCCTTCGCCATCGAGAACGATTTCCGCACCTGGTTGGGAAGACAACTCATCTCGATGAATGATGCGGCGGCTACCGAAATACTCGGCGAAACGCTGGGCGTCGGCCACGTCGTCACGGTGCGAGAGGAAGATGTGGGAAATGCCGCCGAGTGCCTCGATTTGCTTGACCAAGGGAGTCACGAACTTGGGTGAATCGATCAGCCAGTTGCCGGCGGGATTGCGAATGAAGTAGCTATTGCCGCCATACGATTTGGGCGAGTTGAAGCCGCAATAATAGACCGGCTCCTCGATCAGAAGCGGAAAATCCTTCATCACAGCTTTAGGATCATCATCGCCCTGGCAGCCGATGGACCCGGTGGGACAGGCCAAAAGCGCCCGCAACGCTTGCCGCCGCTCGACGCTGGAAATGGGCTGGGCCTTGACGAAGGAAGTTTCCGCGGCCTCGCCGAAGACGGACGGCGCGATCTGCCGGCAAGCGTCGCAGTCGATGCACGTTGAATCCACGAAGAAATCGCCGGGGACGTTCTCACGGACGTTTTTTTTGGGATTTGCCATGATGCAGGCTCCCTTCTCTTTTTCATTCTACCAAGCGCGGGAACCCTGGCTCGGACTTCAGGAAAAGCGGTGATGTGTACCGTCCAACTGTCATTCTGACAAACTCCAATCCGGAGATGCGGTAAAAATGGCAGAGTTTCCCAAGTAAGGAACATCCCGGTCATCGACCTTAACTCACCAAGCCAAACCCTGTTAAGGAATGTGATCGGATCCAGGATAAAATCGGCACGCCCCTTGCAAAAGGGATGAGGGCGAGTGGTTGGGCAACGGCATCCTATGAATAGTAGGGGCAAGAAGCATGTTTGTAATTATTCCGCTGGTTATCCAAGTCCAAGGAAACCAAATTCGGATTGGCGTAGCCCAACCGCCGTCCATCCTCAATCCGCCTCATCCTCTCCAGGGCTATCCTTCATCGAGTGCTCCAGACGGCGCTGGCCCGGCTAATCAGTCATTGCACCGGATGCTGATGAATCCGAGCGTGAACTAACTCGTCAGGCGGCCCGGTGTCCGGATCCGCTCGCTCGATGACGGTATGGACGCGGACCATAACCGCAACATTACTTCAAGGAGGAGTAACACGATGCTTGTACTTAGTCGCAAACAGGGCGAAAAGGTGCAAATCGGAAGCACCATCACGCTGACCGTCCTCGCTATTGAACAGGGCCGAATCCGTCTCGGGATCGATGCGCCTTAGCAGGTTCCCATCCAGCGCGGCGAACTCGTCGGACATCGAGACGAGATGGTTCCCGAACCTATCTTCGTTACCGCAGAGGTCGGCTGACCCCGAATTAGGCGAACAGCCGGCGTCAGCCGGCTGGTAGGAGCCTCCACCAGCCGGCTGACGCCGGCCGTTCGCCAGAGCCTTGCCGATTGTGCCCGTTCCACTCACCCCAGCCGCATCAGACTCCACCTATCCCTCGGTGTCATTGCTCGCTAAGATTGCACAGCGGCCACACTGCTGCGGGGAGGGGATTTCATGCCTGAGGAGCGGGTTGTCCGCGTCCACCTAACGCCGGATCGTCTGACGCCGGCGCTTTTGGCGGGGAGCGTCGCCGTGGTCATCGATGTTCTGCGGGCCACGACGACGATCATCCACGCCCTGGCTGCCGGCTGCTGCGCGGTCTTGCCGGTCGCGGAGGTCGAGGAGGCGCGGCGCATCGCCGATGGAATGCGGGCCGGCCGAGTGCTGTTGGGCGGCGAGCGCGACGGCGTGCCGCTGCCTGGCTTCGACTTGGGCAATTCACCGGGCGAATACACCTGCGTTCGCTGCAAAGGAACCACGCTGGTCCTGACCACCACGAACGGCACCTGCGCCCTGATCCGCGCCGCCGCCGCGGAGCGAACCCTCATCGCCGGTTTCGTCAATTACAGCGCCGTGTGCGAACAATTGGCCGCGGAAGAGCGTCCTGTAGATATTGTCTGCGCCGGCTATCACGGCGATGTGGCTCTCGAAGATGCCCTGTTGGCCGGAGCGCTGGTCGAATATCTCTGCGAGCATGGCATGGTTGCGCTCAACGACGCTGCCCGCCTAGCGTGGGATTGCTTCGAGAATCATGGACGGATCCTGGATGGCGCCCTCGAAGTCAGCGCCGGCGGCGCCCACCTGCGCAGCCTCGGATATGATGAAGACATTCGGGCGGCTGCACGCGTCGATCAATTCGCCGTGGTGCCGGAACTTCGCCGCGAACCGCTCCGCGTCGAAATCGGTGCGGTGGGTATTGTGAAGAGTCATTGGCTGAAGTAGTGAAACGGCGAACGGCCGGCGTCAGCCGGCTGGTGGCGGCTTCAACCAGCCGGCTGACGCCGGCCGTTCGCCTTTAGGATCCATCATCATGGACATGGACAAACTGGTCGCACTGTGTAAACGTCGTGGGTTCCTGTTTCAGTCGAGCGAGATCTACGGTGGACTGAACGGATTCTGGGATTATGGTCCGCTTGGGGTCGAGTTGAAACGCAATGTCAAGGAAGCATGGTGGCGCGACATGGTAACCGGGCACGACGACCTCGCTACGCCTTCCGGCGCGCCATGTCCGTTTGCGATGGTCGGGTTGGACTGTGCCATCATCATGCACCCGCAAGTATGGAAGTGCTCCGGGCATTATGACTTGTTCCACGATTACATGGTCGATTGCCGCGAGTCGAAAAAGCGCTATCGCCACGATCAAGTTCAGGGCCGCTGGGTCGAGGCCAAGGGGCGGCGCGTCTTCGTTGCCGTGCAGTCCGCAGAGAACGAGGGCGAGCAGATCGCGCAGCGAGCACTGAAATACTTCAACCTTCGAGCCAAGCACGCCGAGGAACTGCACTGGGATGGATCGGTTGTGTCGTTGACCACCGTGAAAGATTTCAATGAAGTGCTCGGACCGGACGCCAAGGAGTTGGGCACACTGACGCCGCCGCGCGAGTTCAATCTGATGTTCAAAACGACAGTCGGGGCACTGGGCGGTGAGGAAGACGCGGCCTTCCTGCGACCAGAGACGGCGCAGGGAATCTTCGTCAATTTCAAGAACGTGGTCGATAGTTCGCGCGTGCGTATTCCGTTCGGGATCGCGCAGATGGGTAAGAGTTTCCGCAATGAAATCACGCCCCGGAACTTCACCTTCCGCTCGCGCGAATTCGAGCAGATGGAGATCGAGTTCTTCTGCCATCCGAATCAATCCCCAGAGTGGTATCGCTATTGGCGCGACCGCCGCTATGGGTGGTATCTCGGTCTAGGATTAGCGGGAGAGCGTCTGCGGCTGCGCGATCATCATCCGGAAGAACTGAGCCATTATTCTTGCGGGACGGCGGACATCGAATATGCCTTTCCGTTCTTGCCGGCGGGCGAGTTCGGGGAGTTGGAAGGGATCGCGCATCGGGGCGATTTCGACCTGCGCAGCCACATGGAAGGAAAGCTGGTGCGCAAGGGGAATGAGTTGGTGGTCGAGATGGGACCAGACGGCAAGCCACGACATAAGGGAAGCGGCAAGGATCTCTCGTACTTCGACGATCAGACGCGTGAGCGCTACGTTCCGCACGTCATCGAACCATCCGCGGGGGCCGACCGCGCCACCCTTGCTTTTTTGTGCGAGGCCTATTGCGAGGACAAGGTGCCGGATGAGAACGGCAAGTTGACCGAGCGCGTTGTGCTCAAACTGCACCCGCGTTTGGCTCCATTCAAAGCCGCCATCTTCCCCCTTGTCAACAAAGATGGGATGCCCGAAGTCGCCCAGCGGCTTTACCGAGAATTGAAGCGCGAGTTCAACGTCTTCTACGACGATAAAGGCGCGGTCGGGCGGCGCTATCGCCGGCAGGATGAGGCGGGGACGCCGTACTGTTTCACGATCGATGGTCAAACACTGCAAGACAACACCGTGACCATTCGTGATCGCGATACGCTCAAGCAGGATCGCTTGCCGCTAGCGGAAGTGGCGGGAAAACTGCGGGAATTGCTAAGACCGTAACGTGGAAAACCACAACAAGCCCGGAGCGCCAAGGACGGGCTTGTTGCTTACTGATCCGCGGGTTGCGCGTCCACGCCCAAGCCCATTACGAGAATGGCGACAAGGATGTGCTTGGCCGTCATCAGGGCGAGGATGGCGGGGATCGCACCGAACGTACAGAACCAACCCGTCACGAGCAGGGTAACGATCGTGGCCAGGATTTGCGTCATTCGCAAGCGCAGGCGCTTCACGCTGTCATCGTCATCCAGGGCGATAGGTGGTGTACGCGGCGGAGGCGCTAACAGAGACATGCGAGTATCCCCCGGAAGAAGGTCCAGCGCGAAGCAAAGAATCAGCGACTGGTTCTACCTACCGATCTTGTTACCGTTTTAGTGCAAAGGCAATACCAAAGGCAATAGCGGAGATAAAACCCGCAGCTCCCTTCATACACTGCCATCAATTCTCGTCCGGTTCCAGGACCGAAACGACACTCGGCTTGTTGTTTTTGAGCGCGATCAGGAACACGCGGCGGCGCGGCAGCCGGTCCTTCCAGCGAATCGGGCCGGTCACGCTGTCGAACTGCTCCATGTGAGAAAGTGTTTTTCCGAGAGCGTCGCGGCTCGGCGCCCCCGCTCGTTGCAGGGCGTCGAAGAGGAGGCGGGTTGCGTCGTAGCTCTGAGCTGCGAAAAAATCGGGCGGCTCGTGGAAGCGCTCTTTGTAACGGCCGGCGAACGCGCGTCCGGAATCAGACAGCTTCTCGGCACTGTAGGCGGTGGCCAGGTAGACATCGGAGTGTGTTTCCAGATCGGCCTGGAGAGCGGTAGTTCCAGCGTCTTCGCCGCCGTAGATCAGGGGCACTTTTTGCAGCGCGGACCCCAGGCGTGGCCGGAGCATTCGGAAATCGGCGACGGAGCAAGCAAGCACAATGATCGTGGGAGCGGCCTGGATGAGCCGAGCGACCCGTTCATCGCGTTCGGCGGCGGTGGTGAAGGTCCATTCCTCGACAGCGCCGTCGTGGTCGCGCGGCCAAGCCTTCACGAAGGCAGCGGCGAGAGCGGCCGCGACGGGGCGGCGGCTGTCGGTCAGGACGGCGGCACGCCGGCATTTCAAATCCGCCGAAGCGTAGCGGGCCAGCATTCGGCCGCGCACCGCCGGGGGCACGCCCAGCACGACGATCGCATCCGACTCGGGCGGCTCAGGCAGTTCACCCGGCACGATCACCGGAACGCCGTAGGGTCGACTCGATCGGATCAAACGCTCCGTTAACGTCGCATCGAAGTCGGCCAAGAGAGCGACGGCTTTGTTCACCGTCACGAGGCGGACAGTTTCCGCCTGCACCGCGGCTGCATCGTCGCGGCTATCGGCGTGGAGAACGGCGAAGGGCCGGCCGGCAATGTTGTAACCGGCTTCGCGCGATTCAGCGACCGCTTGCTCGACGCCTTGACGCGCGTGCTGAGCCAACGTGCGGTTGCTCCCTTCGAGCGGTAAAAGCTGACCGATCCATACCGGCTCCGGCGTCGCTTTCGAGGAACAACCCAAAGAAGTCAAGAGAAAGAGCAGCCCTAAGCACGCGGATACAATTCGTTGGTACTTCCGAGCCGCGCACGGAGCGCAGCGGAGTAAGCGGTAGGCGGGCAGCCGCTTACTCCGCTGCGCTCCGTGCGCGGCTCGGACGAATATGCTAAGCAAACGCATCCATCTGCATAGCAAGTGGAAGAGATGCACCACGGACCTCCTCTCCGGTTCGGATTTGGCTTGCGGCGAGGCGGGCCATCATTTCATGGTAGCTCGTTGCGTCCTAGTCCTTGATGCCGAGATCTTTTATCGCTTCCTTGGCCGTTTTCCTCAGCATGGGGTCGCTATCTTTGGCTGCTTTGCGAAGAGCTTTGACCACATCGTCCCGCTTGCTCGCTCTTTTGCCGAGCCAGCTTAACGCCTTCACGGCCATAAAGCGTGCATCGCCGCCCAGGTTGGCCTGGACGTTCGTGCGGCCGGCCCTGGCCTCGGTTCCCGCTCCTTCAACCTTGGCATCCATGCGGTTGTATTCTTTCAACGATGTGTTGGCGAGCATCTCCAAGAGCACATCCACGGTCTTGTCCGGCGCTTCGTCTCGCAGCGCGTTGGCCAGTTTGCGGGCTGCATCGTAGCGAACGAGGGCCATGTCATCATCGCGCTCGTTAAGCACTTTTGCGAGCAGCTTGTCGGCACCCGACTCCGTGAATTCCGGTCGATCCATCTCGAACAATGACCAGACACATTTCTGCCGCACGTCCTTATCCTTGTCGTTCTTGATCGCGTTGAGAATGACGGGAATGGCTTTTTTATTGGCGGGGTATTTGATCCGCGCCAGGGCCTCGGCAGCGTACTTGCGAACGTCTTCGGGCTGCGATTGTTGCAGCGCTTTAACCACGGTGGGCACGACTGGCTCGGCCTTGGGTCCGATATGCGCGATGGCCAAGCTGGCATAGCATCGGACCGGGATGGAATTGGCGCCGTCGCTCAGGGCTTCGGCCAGATCGAACATGGCCGGCCTGGCGGCGGGGCCGATATTGGAAAGCGCGGCGGCGGCCAACTCTCGATGGTTCTTATCCGTATCTTTCAGGGCCGCACTCAACACGGGCACCGCGGGGGCAGCCCGTTCACCGCCGATGCGCGCCAGCACCAGTGCAGCGGGCAGGCGGACCTCCGCGTCTTTGTCCTTCAAGAGCGGCTCGAGATCCGTTGCCGCGTCGGCTTGCTCCGGTCCGACAAAATTGGCCAACGAATCGAGGGCCGTTTTCTTGACCACATTGTCCGACTCGGACTTCACCAGCTCGATAAGCGGGCGCGCTGCCTTCTCGCCGGCTTTGCCCATCGCGCCGAGAGCGCCGGCGGCATCGCGCCGCACCAGCGTGTCCTTATCGCTTAGGCACTCGCATAGCTTTGTGACCGCGGCAGCGGCATCCTCGCCGATCTGTCCCAGCGCCCAGGCAGCATTCTGGCGCACTGATGCCTTCTCGTCGCCCAGCGCTTTGATCAAGTCTTCCGCCGCGCCGGCCGCTTGGGGACCGAACGCTCCCAAGGCATAGGCGGCGCTGCGACGCACCTGCTCGAAAGAATCTTCTTTGAGGAGCTTCACAAGCATTCCGCCGCTTTTCTTCCACGCTTCCTCATTGCCGCCCTTGAGCGCGCGGGCAATGTCGCCGATGGCCGACGCGGCCATGTCACGCACGGCGGGATCATTATCTTCTTGCAGCCGCCGCGCGAGCTGCGATACCGCTCCGCGTGCTCCTTCACCCATGCGGCCCAGCGCGAAGGCGGCGCTGCGGCGCACGGAAGCATCTCGATTGTTCAGCTCTTTCCTCCAGGTGTCCACCGATTTGCCGAGAAACTCAAGCGATCCCGCCTGGACGATCGAGATATTAACGACAATGGACAACCCCGCGGCAACGAGGAGACGATTCATGATGCGATCCTTGGATGGGGGTAAGCCGAGATGGGAAATTCCGTGAGCGCTCGGCAAGGAGCGCTCACGGAACAAGGTCCCTTAGCGACGGTTTTGTTGGGGATTTCGGTTCCCAGGGGCGACGCCCTTCTCGGGCTTCTGGGGAGTCTTCACCGGCTTTTTGGGCTTGCCGGCTTCCTCAATAGCCCGTTTCAGAGCTGCTTTCTGAAATTCGTTGAACGAACGATGCTCCAGAGCCTTCTTGATGGCGGTGCTCGCTTCTCCGTCGTTGATGCCCAGTTGAGCCAGAGAAACGCAAGCACCCATCACCACGTCCGCGTATTTCGGATCGTCGTGTTCGGTCATCTGGATAAGGGCTTTTTTGACGTTATCACCCTTGTTATTCATACGGCCCAGCGATTGGCAAATGGCGGTCAGCACCTGCGGATCATCTTCGCCGCCCCGCTTCAAAACCATATCGCAGAGGTTGGGGACATAGGCTTGGGCTTTGTCTTCCAATGCGCCCAGGGCCGTCACGGCCTGGTATTTGACCTCAGCCTTGCGGTCTTTGAGGTATTCTGCAATCGTGTCCAGGTCCTTTTTGTCCGCTTTTTCATCCAGAGCGATGATGGCGACGTGCGACCAAATGCGAACAGTCGGATGCGAGCTTTTGTAGTTGTTCCTCGACTTGAGGACCTCCATCACTTGCTGGTAATCGGTCGGATTTTGCGGGCGCCCCATTGCTCCCAGAGCCATGATCGCTTTCAGCCGAACCTGAGTTGTCGGCTCCGCCTGGAAATTCGCACGCGATATCAATGCCTTCGTGACGAATTGTTCCGGTCCCGTCTGTGGATCCACGCCGGCGTAGATGAGCGCCTCGATACAGGCGTCGCGCAGCTCGAACGTGCTGTTACTTAAGAGACTCACGTTGGCCACTAAATCGCGGAGCGTGTCGTGCTCTTCTCTGATTTTGTGATTGATCGGTCGGCAGAATCGGCAGAATTCCCGATACGTTCTCGCGGATTCGAAGCGGATGATGAGTTGCGGATCACCCTTGATGCTGCGCCCAAGATCCTTAATCACCCGAGTATAATCGGCGGGTGATATGTAAGGCAGCATCAGTCTTATGGCTAATGCGGCTTTCGCGCGCGGGCTGGCATCGTTATCGTGGAGGCAGGCCAGTATATCGGGGACCACTTTCGACGCTGCTGGACCGAAGTGCGGGATGGTCGTCAGGGCCGCGGCGCGAACACTCGGATCGCCGCTTTTTAGATCCTTTCGCCAGTCCTCCAAATTCTTGCCGCCGACCTGACTGGGGCCTTCGGTCGTTAAATATTGTTGCGAGTTGGTTGAGGAGCGGCTGTCGTTTATCAAGGCTCCTTTACCGTCGGGTTTTTGAGCGAGGGCAGGTAGCGCCGCGAAAAGCAGGCACAAAACTACGGAAAAAGTTCTGGAACGTGACATGGCATTCCCCCTTGGAACCTAAAGCTTCCCCGTCCCCTCAGAATACCACCGGAGGAACGCGAAACGCAATGACGAAACGCGATTCTGAAAGAGCGGCGGATTCCGGCATTCGGCAACCTCGTCACGCCCTCCCTTGCGAGAAACGTGCCGCGCCGGTAGTTTGAAAAATCGAAAGAAATGGGCCGCGGCAGCCGGATGAGGAATGAGATGAACGAAACGCAATGTCCGCGTGGGAGTCGGTTTTGGTTGTGGAGCGGCGGCGCGCTTGTCCTTGTGGCCGCCGCGGGCTTTTTCGCAGTGCAAGGCTGTAGCCGCAACGGCGGCGCGGACGTCGCTCCGCCGTCCGTCACTCCCGTGGCGACTCCTCATCTGGAGGAGCGCATTCAACGATTTTGCGGAAGCTGCCATGAGAACACCCCGCCCGACGTCATGCCAAGTTCCGCCTGGAAGAGCCTCATCGAGCGCATGTACGAATTGTTCAACAAGTCCGGCCGGCCGCTGCACCCTCCTCCGATCGAGGAAGTGGTGAAATACTTCGAGGAGCGCGCCCCTCTCGAATTGCCGCTCACGGACATCCGCACGGCTGGCTACCCGTTCCCAGTGCGTTTCAGCCGTACCGATTATCCGGCTTTTGAGGGACCGCCCCCCGGCTCGCCACCGCACATCTCCAATGTCAACCTTGTTCACCTTTTCGATCCCAAAAAGCTGGATATTCTCGCCTGTGAGATGAAAAACGGCGCCGTGCTTGTGCTCCAGCCGTATCTACCGCAACCGAAATGGCGGCTCCTGTACGGACCTGGGCCTGATTCTGGCTTCAACCCCGGCCACACCGAAGTCGTCGATCTGGACAAGGACGGCATCCCCGACATCCTCGTTGCCAACCTCGGCAACTTCCTTCCCACCGATCGCCGCTGCGGCAGCGTCATTTGGCTGCGCGGCCTGGGCGAGGGCCGATTCGAGCCGATCACCCTCCTCAAGAACAAGGGCCGCATCGCCGACGTGCAGGCGGCCGATTTCAATGGCGACGGCAAGCTCGACCTCCTCGTCGCCTCGTTCGGCTGGGAGTCGATTGGCGAGATTTACTATCTGGAAAATCACACCACTGACTGGAAGAAGCCGGACTTCACGGTCAAGCTGCTCGACGACCGCCACGGAACCATCCATGTCCCCATCGCCGACCTCAACGGCGACGGCAAGCCCGACTTTATTGCACTCATCAGTCAGGAGCATGAAACCATCGTCGCCTTCGTCAACGACGGCAAGGGGAATTTCGAGAAACGAACACTGTACAAGGCGCCGCACCCCGGCTACGGCTCCAGCGGCATCCAACTCGTCGATCTCAACGGCGACGGCAAGCTCGACGTGCTGTACACCAACGGCGACGTGCTTGATGGGCCGTTTTTGCTCAAGCCGTATCACGGCGTTCAATGGCTGGAGAACAAAGGAAATTTAACTTTCCAGCATCATCCGCTGACGCCGATGTACGGCGTGCATCGCGCCGTGGCAGGCGATCTTGACGGCGACGGCGACAACGACATCGTGGCTGTCAGTTTCCTGCCTCCGGAGCATTTTCCGCAGCGCGCCGAGAAGAAGATCGATGCCATCATCGTGCTGGAACAAACGGCGCCTGGAGTGTTCGTCCGGCACAGTTTGGAGAAGGAAAACTGCGATTACGTAAGCTGCGCCCTCGGCGATGTCTTCAGTTCCGGCAAGCTCGACCTGGTGACGGGCAGCTTCTCGTTCGATGGGTCCAAGCATGCCATTTCGATTTGGCAGAACCTGGGAACTGCATCGAAAGACAAGTGAGAGATCGAGATGATTCTCGTTCCCACGCTCTGCGTGGGAACGCACGTCCGGCCGCTCTGCGGCCCGTCTCTCTACCGACTGAGCACAGAGTGCGACGCGGAGCGTCGCCAGCGTGCGTTCCCACGCAGAGCGTGGGAACGAGGAAAGTGGAAGGCTGAGTACGAGAGGGAAAAAGATGTGTGCGGTTGGCGTGGCGGCGGCAAGTATTAAGAGACGCCGCATCCCTAGCCCCTGAGGTTCGTACTCATGACCACGCATGCCGGATCCTTGCTGCATCACTTCCAGCGTTTGGTTTCGCAGGCAAACACCATCCCCGAAAAGGATGCTGCCCTGTTGCAGCGCTTCGTTTCACGGAAGGATGAATCGGCTTTTGCCGCGTTGCTCCGGCGGCATGGGCCGATGGTTCACGGAGTCTGCCGGCGCATCCTGCGGGACGACCATGAAGCCGAGGACGCCTTTCAAGCCACGTTTTTGCTCCTGGCCCGCAAAGCGAGTGACCTCCGCCATCCGGAGACATTGGCCGCCTGGCTGTACGGCGCCGCCCGCCGCCTGGCGCTGATGGCCCAGCGCAGCAATACCCGCCGCCGGCAACGCGAGAGAGAAACCGGCGGCACCTCTCGCGGAACCGCGGCGGCCAATCCTCTGGATGAATTGAGCGCCCGCGAACTACTCCTGATTCTCGACGAGGAGATGGCAGCTTTGCCGGAGCGCTATCGCCTTCCGCTGATCCTGTGCGGTCTGGAGGGACATTCGCAGTCCGAAGCAGCACGGCTGCTCGACTCGACGGCGGATTCGGTGCGCGGCCGGCTCGAACGCGGTCGAGCGCGCCTGCGCTCTCGCCTCCTCCGCCGCGGATTGACGCTTGGTGCAAGCGTGTTGGTGCTGGAAAACATGGCGACCGCGACCGTTTCGGCCGCCTTGCGTCAGGCGACGGTGCAACGCGCGCTAGCGTTCGCGGCTGGCTCGGCGGAAGGCATCGCGGCGAACGTCGTGGCCCTGGCGGAAGCGGGGGCATCGAGTTTATCTGCAACCAAAGTGAAATGGGGATTGCTTCTCTTATTGGCGTTGGGTCTGGCCGGCGGCACGGGCGCTTGGGCCTATCCATTGCGAAGCGAGAAACCAAGCGAAGAAACACAAACGACGGCGGCTGCATCACCGGAACGAAAATCCGAAACACCGAAATCGCCGAAAGACAAATCCGCGCCGACTGATCTTTATGGCGATCCGCTGCCCTCCGGCGCCATCGCACGTTTGGGAACGGTGCGCTTCCGTCACCCCGGTTGGCTGGATGACGTTCTTGTCTCACCCAATGGCCGCACCTTGATTTCAGCCGGCGGCCGCTCCGTCGAGATATGGGATGCCCAGACCGGAGGGCGGAAGTGGGAAATCGTGTTTTCCGAGGCTCCTCCTCGTTATCTCTCCGGCATCGATCTTTCTCCAGATGGGAAACTCTTGCTCGTCAATCGCTACGAACGAAACAAAATGCGTTTCTGGGATTTGACCCGCGGCGCGGAAGTTCATCCCTTCGGCGACGCAACTCCCGAGGGAATCCGGGCGGCCTTCTCTCCTAATGGCGAATTGTTGGCAACGCTCGACGCGGGGAATCCGAAGACGGTTAGCATTTGGAACATCCGCAAGGGGAAAAAGATTCGGACAATGGAGGGGGGAGGCGCGCTGGCGTGGTTCGTCCGTTCTCTTGCTTTCTCTCCGGACAGCAAGCTGCTGGCCTTTCCCCACGAGAACGGTATGCACGTGTGGGATGTCGTAGCCGGCAAGAAGTTGTATGAACTGAATCCTGGCACGAATACGCCCCTGGGCTGCGCGGTCTTTTCCGCCGACGGCAAGCTGCTGGCTGCCGCGAGCAACCCTGCCGATCGCGGCAAGCACACCGACATTTATCTCTGGGACATGGCGACGGGCAAGGCGGCGGGCACGTTGAAAGGACACGAAGAGGTCATTTATGCTCTCGCTGTGTCGCCGAAGGACAATATCCTTGCCTCGGCGAGCAGGGATGGGACGATCCGGTTCTGGGATTGGACGAAACGCAAAGAAATTGGGCAAGCTTCTGGGCCCCGCCGGGAGTATTTCGCTCTTCATTTCTCCGCCAATGGCCGCATGCTGGCCTCCGGCGAACAAACCGGCGTTCTCCGGCTCTGGGATGCGCAGAAGCACGAAGAGCTTGCCGCCTCGGCCTCAAGAGGCGATACCCTTCAATGGGTATTTTTCCAATGTGTATCCTTCGCACCGGACGGCCAATCCCTCATTTCCACGGAACGAGAACACGTGGGTCTTTGGGAACCGCTCACTGGCCGGCTTCGCTCGATTTTCCACAACAAATCCATAGACGGTTCTCACCCGGTCCTCTCCCCCGATGGCAAGACCCTGGCAACGGTTGAGCATATAAAGGGGCAAATCCTCCTCTGGGATGTTGCCGACGGAAAGCTTGTGCGCTGCATCGGTGAAGGCTGTAAACCGGGCCTCATTTGGTCTTGCACTTTCTCTCCAGACGGCCGGCGACTGGCCAGCGGCTCTTATCAAGAGGACATCATCCGCATTTGGGACGTAGCCAGCGGCAAAGAGCTTCAACAACTGAAGGGACAGCACATGGCTCAATCCCTCGCTTTCTCTCCAGATGGCGAGAGGTTGGCCTCGGCAAGTACCGACGCCGGCAGCGACTACACCGTCCGCCTGTGGGATCTCGCCACCAGCAAGGAGATCTGGAAAAGAGTGACGCGCCCCTGGACGGCGTTTGACCTAAAGTTCTCACCCGACGGCCGTACTCTGGCCCTGGTGGGTGGGATGCCAGGCTGTCAAAATACGAGGGGCGAAGTCCGTCTCTGGGAAGCAGCGACAGGAGAAGAGTTGAAGCATTTCGTGGGCCACTGCGAGCGTGTCACCTGCGTGGCTTTTTCCACCGATGGCCGAATGCTGGCCACCGGCAGTTTGGATCAGACGGTTCGCTTCTGGGAAGTCGCCACGGGGCAAGAGCGGCTGTGTTTTAAGGGTCATCAGAACATGATTGAGAGTGTGTCTTTTTCTCCTGATGGCCGCCTGCTCGCCTCGGCCAGCGCGGACACCACCGCTCTAGTTTGGGATCTGACAGGATGCTTCCGCGACGGACAATTCCAGACACGGCACTTGTCCAAAGAAGAGCTGAATCGTTCTTGGAACGACCTCGCTCAGTCCGACGCCGCCCGCGCCTACCGGAGCATCTGTGCTCTTATCGGATCGCCGAAGGAATCCGTAGTGTTTTTGAAAAATCACTTATCGCCCGTGACGGCGGCTGAGCTGAAGCGCGTCAAGCCTCTGCTCGCCGCACTCGACAGCGATCAATTCGCCGAACGCGACAAGGCAATGACCGAATTGGAACAACTCGGCCTGAGCGTCGAACCGGCGCTGCGTCAGGCTTTGAGTGCCAAGCCGTCGTTGGAAGTACGGCAACGCATCGAGGCGATCCTGGATAAACTTGCCGGCGGTCCTCGTTGGCGAGTCCTCCGTGTGCTGGAGGTGTTAGAACACATTGCCACCCCTGAGGCGCGGCAGTTTTTGGAAAAACTGTCCCAAGGCACGGCGGAACTGTGGCCGAC
>Ga0070738_10001950_pt1 | contig 35734 bp, 28 predicted proteins | sample Coa_R2_2_FD_66446 | JGI IMG/M metagenome (GOLD analysis project Ga0070738, IMG submission 66446) | Surface soil microbial communities from Centralia Pennsylvania, which are recovering from an underground coalmine fire - Coalmine... | ecosystem: Environmental > Terrestrial > Soil > Unclassified ...
CCTCATGCACGGTTTTTGCCGATCCTGAGACAAGCGGATGCCACCAGGCAAGATCGCGCCCCTCGGCAATGAGGCGGTAAGCGCACGTCGGCGGCAGCCAGCTTAGCGCCCGAACTTTTTCAGGGGTCAATTTGATGCAATCGCGTACCTTGCGGCTGCGGTGAGCATAATCAGCACAGCGGCAAGTGTCCGCATTGAAAAGCTTACAGGCGATATCGGTGAAGTAAATTTTGCCGCTGTCTTCGTCCTCGAGCTTAACAAGGCAGCACCGGCCGCAACCATCGCAGAGGTTTTCCCATTCCTTGGAGGTCAAGGCTTCAAGCGGTTTCTGCTTCCAAAAAGGTGTCTTATCGCCACGCTTGGCAAGGCCTGCGCCGGGCTTGCCTTTCGATTTGTCTTCTTGGAGTTCTGCGGCGGTGAAGCTTGGCGGGGAGAGCTGCGGCATAATTTCATCTCATCGTTCGGCATGTGCGCCCGCTTGCCACCTCGCTTTGATGAACGTCAAGGGGATTGCTAAACTAGCGCCATCCCCTTTATGGTTTGCCTCTGTCATTGAGGGAGCAAAGAATATTGTTCGATTGGTCGCGAGTGCCGCACTTCCGCCGGAAAATCGGGCGGATTTTGCTCGCTATCGATGCCTATGTCGACTCCACGCTCCATGCGAGCTTCGAGCGTACACGCGACAATTACGCCTCCTTCGCCGCCTTCATGGATGAATTCCATATCGCGGGATGGCGGCGTATTCTTAACGAACTTGCCTGCGAAGCGCTGACTCTTGGGCTTGGCTTCGGCATTGCCGCCCTCACGCTTGCGGGGCCAGCCTTCCTTGAGACGTCGGACGACTGGCTGAAAAAAACAGACCTCGCGGTAACTTTTCTCGACCGCTATGGCCAAGAAGTCGGCCGCCGCGGCATCATGCATGATGACAGCGTATCATTCGATGAGCTTCCCCAAAATTTGATTCACGCGGTTGTCGCAACAGAAGACCGGCGATTTTTCGAGCACTTTGGGATCGACGTGATCGGAACGCTGCGCGCCCTGACCGTTAATGCACGGGCAGATTCGGTCGTCCAGGGCGGCTCGTCCATCACTCAGCAATTGGCAAAAAATCTTTTCCTTTCGAACAGGCGGACGCTGGAGCGCAAGATCAAAGAAGCTTATCTCGCCATCTGGCTCGAATTCCGTCTGCCAAAACGCGAAATATTGCGGCTCTATCTCGATCGTGCCTATCTCGGAGGCGGCGCCTTTGGGGTACAGGCTGCGGCGCAATTCTACTTCGGCAAATCCGTGCGCGATCTCTCGCTTGCCGAAGCGGCGATGATCGCCGGTCTCTTCAAGGCGCCAACAAAATATGCGCCGCATATCAATCTGCCGGCGGCGCGCGCACGCGCGGCCGATGTCTTGAACAATATGGTCGAGGCTGGCTATCTGACTGAGGGACAGATCTATGGGGCGCTGCGCAATCCTGCGACCCCAGTCGATCGCAGCAGGGACGTAACTCCCGAATGGTATCTCGATTACGCCTATGACGAGGTGAAGAAGCTCGCCGAGGAGAAGAAGCTCGGTGATGAGCGTGTTCTTACCGTGCGTACTGCGCTTGATACCAATCTGCAGAAACACGCCGACGAAATCATCGAAAATCAATTGCGCGAGCACGGCCCAGCCTACCATGCCAAGCAAGCCGCAATGGTGATACTCGATCCTCTAGGCGCGGTCCGGACGATGGTTGGCGGCCGCGACTATGGGGAAAGCCAGTTCAACCGTGCCACGGATGCGCTGCGCCAGCCAGGTTCCTCCTTCAAGCCATTCGTTTATCTGACCGCGCTCGAGACCGGCAAATTCACGCCGCAGACGAAAGTCAACGGAAGCGGGATTTGCATCGGCAATTGGTGCCCGCACAATTACAAAGGCTATAGTGTAGGCTGGCTTCCAATGGTTGAGGCTCTTGCACGCTCGGTGAACACGGTTGCGGTCTGGCTGTCAGTTAAGATTGGCGAGGCCAATTCCGTGCCGGGGCACAACAATGTTTGGGATGAAGCCAAACGCGGCCGGGCGAAGATCATCGAGACCGCGCGCAGTATGGGCCTAACAACACCGCTTACAGACACGGTCTCTCTGCCGATTGGCGCCGCCGAAGTCACGGTGATCGACATGGCTTCGGCCTACTGCACTTTCGCCAATGGGGGCTTGCGTGCGCCCCCTTATGCAGTGGTAGAAATTACCAACAGCCGCGGCGAAGTCGTCTACCGGCACGACCGCGATGCCCCGCCGCCGCACCGGATTGTCGATCAAAGAACGATTGAAACAATGGTTTCGATGATGATGCAGGTGGTCCTCGCCGGGACCGGGAAACGGGCTCAGCTCGACAATATCGAAGTCGCCGGAAAGACCGGCACGACCAATGGATATAAGGATGCCTGGTTCGACGGTTATACCGGCAATTATGTCGGTGTGGTGTGGTTTGGCAACGACGACGATACCCCGATGGATAATATGACGGGCGGGACCCTGCCCGCCGCTACATGGCATGACGTCATGGAATACGCCCATCAGGGGATTGAGCTGAAGCCTTTGCCCGGGAGGCCAGCCCCGGCCGGCCCGCCGCCGCCCTCGGCCAATGTTTCCGAAGAAGCGCGGCGCCCCCCAACCTTGCCGGCCAATGCTGCGGCGGTTCTCACGGGGATCGAAACCAGCATGGCCAACATGCAAAGGCAGCGTAGCGAGGGCACGGCAGAGAATGGCGGTGCGGCCGGACAAACTGGCCCTCGCTCTGCAGGCACGGCCGGAGGCGGTGGATGAGCCTGGGCACCGCTGCGGTAAGGAAAAGCCCTTTATGGACGCCGGCAATAATGCTCGGCAAATATCTTGCCGCTAGCTGCCTTGGCATTTTCCTCGGACTGGTCATAACATTTATCGAGATCGAGCATGGGAAAGGTTTTACGGCAATCGAGGCAGGTCCGTGGACTGGATGGCCGCGCAGCGAAGCCTCGGAAATCGATCCTTACACGCGCGCCATCCTGGCTTATTCCGGCAAAATATCTTTAAGCGAATCGGAAGCCATGAGCTTCGTTGCCCAAGGCAGCAGCGACGGAGCCGCATTTGATCCTGACTGCGATTACACCATAAAAGGTGAAGTCCCTCCCGCTCGCTATTGGACGCTGAGTCTCCTCTCCCCAGCGGGCGCTCTCATCGGCAATATGACAGACCGGCGGGGATTTACTTCAAGCGAAGTTCTGCGGGCGAGTGATGGGCGCTTCGAAATCACGCTTTCCCGTCATGCACGCCCAGGCAATTGGCTGCCGCTTGGCAGCGCCTCGAAATTCATTCTCGTTTTGCGCCTCTACGACAACGAACTTGGCGCGACGGAGGGAACGCTCGATGCCGCCCACATGCCAGCGATCGCAAAGGGCCGCTGCAGATGAATAGGATCGATCACCTCCTCGCCGCGCTTCTTTGGCTTGCCGGCATTCTCGTTGTCGCGGGGATCACCCATATCGCCGCCATATTCGCTTTGCCGAAACTTGCCGCAAAAGATGTTTTTGCGCGCGTTTCGGAACTGGCAAAACCAGGGCAAGCACCCATCTTGCCATTAGCGCTGACGGGCAAATCATTTATATCCTTTCCGGACCCTGCAATGGTGCAATCCATTTGCCCATTTAATCTTTCGGAAGGCGGTTTGCGCTTGCACGCGGATGTCGAACCGGACAGGTTTCTCAGCCTATCGTTTCGCACTTCCGCTGGGGACGTGTTTTATTCCATGAGCGACCTTGCCGCCCAACAAGGAAGGATCGACGTCGTCGTGTTGACCCCGGCCCAGCTTGAAGTCGTCGAGGCCGATGATGACGAAGACAACCCATCGCAGGATTTGCGGCTGATAGCACCAGAAGCCAAAGGCTTTGTGATCATTAGCGCTCTCGCAGCCTACCAGGGCGAAAGAACAGCGGCAGAAGAGCGCGTCAAGTCTGTCGCGTGCACCGTTGAGCAGATCGCTCCGGAGTGAAAGGAAGGCGGCAAATGGAATTCCCTCCCCTTCTCCTCTCGCGAAGGTCGCGCCTCAAGCTCTTCTGCTCACTTCTTTTGGCAGCTCTTCGCGCCCTCGTGAATGCTTTTACTTGCGTGACGTATCCTGCTTGTGTTTGCTTTTTTTCAGCCCCAGCCTTGAAGCCTGCGATCCGCGTTTTGCCGGTCTTTCCTCCCCGTCAGCCAGACGTTCTTGCCATACACCAGTGAAAAGAACGATAGTAGCCTGCTCGGCCGGCGCCAGTCTCAAGCGCGCGCCGCTTCTTGCTGGTTTGAAAGCAATAAGCTCACCCACTAGCCTTTTCTCCGGATAAAATCCCGTTCATCCTCGCATCTATCTTTGCATGAAAATTGATCGCGCAGTTCCGGATAAATTTTCGCGGCACGTCGAATAATCGCTCGCTCCATTTAATTCTGCCAATTAATTTCACAATATCCTTATCTGAACCTTATCGCCCCTCCGTTCGAGGATGTGGCCTGCCGCACAGAACAAATCGAGCGGAGATCCTGCAGCTGTGCGGAAAACCTGCACATGAGAGTCCATGCAAAAACCTTGCCGCGCAAGATGATATCAAGACGCCACTATGCAAGCTAAAGAAACTGACCGGCACCGGGGATCGCCGACACAATCGCGCCAACGCGCTCATCGCCGCCTTTCTCACGCAGATAGGCGAAAAACCTGCCCCCGATCGCCCGTATTTCTCCCATGCCGAGGTGAAGGCCTGTGAGCCGGCTAGCGAGACCCAGCAGCCCGCCTTCCACTGCAGCACCCACCCGCGTTCTTCCTGCTCTGCCACACCTGCCGCTTCCGCTGCCCCGGGCATGGCGGCAAACAATGCATGAACCTCATCCTTAAGTCCTGCATTACGAAGGAACGCGAGCATCATTCCCACTGCCCTTCTCGCAGTCTCGAGTTCAACGCCAGTGCCACTTGATATACGGGCGATCAATTCTTCCTTGACGAAGCCTCACGTTCACGAATCACCTGCAGTTGATCATCGCCTTCTCGTTAAAATCAAGCTGTGCCAGGCCGTAGCAAGATTTGCTGGCGCGGCAATCCTACATGCTTTAATGATGTGATATGAGACATCGCGCGCTGCCCCCTCTTCAGCCTTTGGCTGATTATCCCGCCCATGAACCTGTGCCAGCACATACTGGCGGCCGGGATCGCGCTTCAGTCCGCCTTCAATCAAACGTGCGTGCAATAGGACGCGCGCAGAAGCCGCGCCATTTTGCGCTGCATTTTTGGCTGCAATCGAAATAGGCTTGCTGCTTTACGAAGCAAGCTTATCAAGGGCTAAATCCCGACAGTTGGCCGGATGAGGCCAGGACGTCTGCGCCGCAGTTGTGTTGTTCAAAATAACAGGCGGATCGGCAGGTACGGATTCTATCAAATCTTCGCCTTCTTGGCGGTCGTAATTGAGGCTAAAGAAAATTTGCTCGGCCGGGCGGCCTTCATCAGGATTGACCACAGCAACCATGGAATAGCCATTGATCGCAGTTTTGACGCTAGCCGGCACCACAGTGGCTGATGCGGCTCGAACACCCATTGCCTGTGCAAAGCTCGTATCATTGGGAATGAAACGGCGGCTCCCGAGCTTGGCAATCCACTCCGGCGTCTCGCCAGTCTGGGCCACCCACCCCATCCTGTTTGTTTCAGGCTTGGCTGCCAAAGGCGCCTTATTTGTTCCCGCTCCAGCCCCTTCTTTCACAATTGCCCGGTCCACATAAAGTCGAGTCGGAAGAAATGTGAAATCTGCATTCCGCTTTGTATTATCGACAGCATCAATTTTGTAGACAATAAAAACCTCGTCCGGCTTTGCGGCCCGTTCCCCGCCCGGGGTCGCATATGTGTTGCAAAAGCCGATCTGGTGATAGTCAATGCTTGCCGGGGCAGCAGAGTTGCCCGTGCATCCAGCGAGCGCGGCCGCCAAAGCACCTACGCCCGGTAACGCCTGGTACAATCTAAAGCTCATCCTGAAGTCTTCTCCAAATTTGAGAACGGGAGCACCGGCTATCATTGATTACGCCGTGATGGAAACTCCTCATGTTCCACTTACGTGGGGACAGGATCCCAAGACTGCAAGGAGCCACTTTTGTCCCCTGGATCGCCGCTGAAAGTCTGCGCTCAACTGTAAGAGACGAATGTCTGAACATTGCCGCGTTGCAGCGAGCTGTTCAGGGCATCAAACGCAATCATTTGGCTGATGATCATGAGCTTGATCTGAAGCACAGTGTAATCAGAAAGCCCGGCATCAAAGGAAATCGCTTTCACCGCCACGCGAATTTGTCGCGGTGCCCGAGAACGCAATTACCTTGCTAAAATCCAGCCAATGCTTACCTTGGGGAGGTGAAGTGAAAGAGACCACACTCCTGCGCGAGAGGAAAAGACACGGCGATGCATCTACAAGATGATACAACAGGTCGCGAAATTTCAGCCAAAGATAAACGCGCGGCTGATGCGCTATGGATGATTATGCTGCTCACGCGCCTCGTCATTCCGGCGTATGTGATCTACGCAATTTATCTTTATTGGACTTTGCCCCCAAGCGCTTACCTAATGGGCGGCTATTAAAGCCCGGATAAAGCTCTCTCTCCAATAAAGCCGGGTTGCCGGGGCTCCTCACAAGCCCGCTGGGATCACGATCTCTAATTGTGGCAGTTGCGCGCCTCCAACCACTGGGGCGGGCTGCTGCCTTTTTATTCCCAGGCGATCGGGCCCTTTTGGCGCAGCCAGATCTGGCGGTTCCACCTCACAGGGATAAGCGGACGCAACGCCCGCGGCTTCAATACCGCATGCAGATCGGGTCAGAGCCTCCACTGACATTGCCGGGCCAAAGCTGCGCTGTTCCTGCTTAGACGAGTTGACGAGATGTCCGCGATCGGCTAACGAAATTTTTTCAGCCCGAGATTAAGGGTTTTGAGGGCGGATCTCCCCGAGGCCCTCTTTTGTACGGCGTCCCGCAAGGGCCGGCCTCCACCGGACGCGGGTTAACTTCCTCGCCGCTTAGCTCTTTGCGCGGTCCAAAATGGAGAACAGTCTTGGCTCGTATCGCTGGTGTCAACATCCCAACCAACAAGCGCGTTATCATCGCGCTTCAGTATATTCACGGCATTGGACCGGCTAAGGCCAAGGAGCTTTGTGAAAAGGTCAACATTCCCGCCGCGCGGCGTGTCTCCGAATTGACAGATGCGGAGGTCTTACAAATTCGCGAGGCGATTGATCGTGATTATATAGTGGAAGGCGATCTTCGCCGCGAAGTTGCAATCAATATCAAACGCCTGACGGATCTTGGCTGCTACCGCGGGCTTCGCCACCGGCGTCAACTGCCAGTGCGTGGTCAGCGCACCCACACCAATGCGCGGACGCGCAAGGGTAAGGCCAAGCCTATCGCCGGCAAGAAGAAGTAAAATCAGAGCCTTTGCCGAGGTTACCTACTAGTCAACCGGCCAAGCATGCGCCGCCGGGAATCAATGATCATCCCCAGCGCCTGGCGTGACGGGCGTGTTTGAAGGAACTAATAAATGGCGAAAGAAACGACCCGCGTCCGCCGCCGTGAGCGCAAGAACATCGCATCCGGCGTCGCCCACGTCAATTCGACGTTCAACAACACGATGATCACCATAGCCGATGCTCAGGGCAATACGATCGCATGGTCATCGGCGGGCACGATGGGATTTAAGGGGTCGCGCAAATCGACACCTTATGCGGCGCAGATCGCGGCCGAAGATTGCGCCAGAAAAGCGGCGGAGCATGGAATGCGGACGCTCGAGGTCGAGGTTTCTGGGCCGGGCTCTGGGCGGGAGTCGGCTTTGCGGGCACTGCAGGCTGCGGGCTTCACAGTGACATCGATTCGTGACGTTACCCCTATCCCGCATAATGGTTGCCGGCCGCGCAAACGGCGGCGCGTTTAATCGCCCTCTCCAGCCGTTCCGGCCCGAGCGGCTGGATGCCTTGGTGCTGCCTGGGGCTATATGTTTCAAGGAAAGGTCCGGTCGTGATTCAGAAGAATTGGCAGGAACTTATCAAGCCAAGCAAACTCGAAGTGATCCCTGGCGATGACCCAAAGCGCGTGGCCACGATGGTGGCTGAGCCGCTCGAACGCGGCTTTGGCCTCACCCTCGGCAATGCATTGCGCCGCATTCTCTTGTCATCTTTGCAGGGTGCCGCGATTACCTCCGTCCATATCGACGGCGTCTTGCATGAATTCTCGTCGATCCCCGGCGTGCGGGAGGATGTGACGGATCTCGTGCTCAATATCAAGGACATCGCGATCAAGATGCCGAGCGAAGGGCCAAAGCGTATAATCTTGAAGAAGCAGGGGCCCGGCAAGGTCACCGCCGGTGACATTGCCGTGACTGGCGATATGTCAATCCTAAACCCGGATCTTGTCCTCTGCACCCTCGACGAGGGAGCCGAAATCCGGATGGAATTTACTGTTGCCACCGGCAAGGGCTATGTGCCCGCCGAACGCAACCGGATGGAAGACGCGCCGATCGGCCTTATCCCCATCGACAGTCTCTACTCGCCGGTGAAGAAAGTGAGCTACCGGATCGAGAATACGCGCGAAGGTCAAATTCTCGATTATGACAAGCTCGCCATGCAGGTGGAGACCAACGGATCGCTCTCGCCCGAAGATGCCATCGCCTTCGCAGCCCGGATCCTGCAAGACCAGCTCAATGTCTTCGTTAACTTCGAGGAACCTCATCGCGTCGAGGCAGCCCCCTCGATCCCAGAGCTCGCCTTCAATCCTGCTCTTCTCAAGAAGGTCGACGAGCTCGAACTCTCGGTGCGCTCGGCAAATTGCCTGAAGAACGACAACATCGTCTACATTGGGGATCTCATTCAAAAAACCGAGGCGGACATGCTGCGAACGCCAAATTTCGGGCGTAAATCTTTGAATGAGATCAAGGAAGTGCTAGCCCAGATGGGCCTTCACCTCGGCATGGATGTCGCCGGCTGGCCGCCGGATAATATCGATGAACTCGCCAAGCGGTTCGAAGAACATTATTGATCGGATAATTCCCGCCTGTCCCGTTCACGGTGAGCGGGAGAGAACGAGGGACCGGCCGTACCTTGGCACGGCGGCCGTAATAATCAACGGAGAAAGCCATGTATCATGGACATGCGAAGCGCCGCTTCGGCCGCACACATGAACATCGTAAGGCAATGTTCGCAAACATGTGTCAGGCGCTCATCAAACATGAGCAGATCGTCACCACTCTGCAAAAGGCGAAGGATTTGCGCCCGATCGTCGAGAAGCTGGTCACTCTTGGCAAGCGCGGCGACCTTCACGCGCGCCGGCAGACCATTGCTCAAATCAAGGATGTGGCGCTCACCCGCAAAGTGTTCGATGTTCTGGCACCGCGCTACAAGGACCGGCATGGCGGCTACACGCGTGTCTTGAAGGCCGGATTCCGCTATGGCGATAATGCCGCCATGGCCGTCATCGAATTCGTCGACCGCGATGTCGAAGCCAAGGGTCAGGATTCCGGGCCAGTTACCACCGGCGAAGAGGCGGCGAAGTAAAGAATCTTCCTGGGAGACTGCTGGAGTCAGTTTCTAGCTGATGCCGGGTTCCTGGGGTCAGGTCCTGGGTGCAATCCATGAACATGCCCTTGCTTTTTATGCTCCGGATCCTGACCCTTCTTCTGTTTTGTACCCTATCCCCATTTGCCGTTTTCGCTGAACCGTTGCGGCAAGTGCCGCAGGAGCAAACCGGCGTCCTCTTATCCTTCGCGCCGGTCGTCAAAAAAGCGCAGCCCGCTGTCGTCAATGTCTATGCCTCGCGGACTGACAGACGGCCGCGCAATCCCCTTTTTGACGATCCAATTTTCCGCCATTTCTTTGGCGACGGGGGCAACGGGAGGCCGGGCAGCCCAACGGCGCGTTCCCTCGGCTCTGGAGTCCTTGTCGATCCGTCTGGGCTCGTTGTCACCAATTATCACGTTATCGAAGGCATGACGGACATAAGAGTCGCGCTTGCAGATAAGCGCGAATATGATGCTGACATCGTGCTGCGGGATCAGCGGACCGATCTCGTCGTGTTGCGATTGAAGGGCGGCGACAACTTCCCGACGATGGAGCTCGGAGATTCCGAATCGCTCGAAGTCGGCGATATTGTGCTCGCCATCGGCGATCCTTTCGGGGTCGGGCAAACCGTAACGCAGGGCATTGTATCGGCTCTGGCGCGCACCCAAGCCGGGATCTCGGACTATGGATTTTTCATTCAAACCGACGCGGCGATCAATCCTGGCAATTCCGGCGGCGCTCTGATTGATCTTCACGCGCGGCTCGTCGGGATAAATTCGGCAATTTTTTCACAGACCGGGAGCTCGATCGGCATTGGCTTTGCCATCCCGGTCAATATGGTGAAGGTCGTGCTGGCCGCCGCTAAGAGCGGAGGGCGCCAGGTACGGCGCCCGTGGCTCGGGGCGAGCTTGCAAACCGTCTCAAGGGAAATTGCCGACTCACTTGGCCTTGACCGGCCGATGGGCGCCCTCGTCGTTGAAACTTCAATAGGCGGACCTGCCGCCGAGGCGGGGTTGCGGCGGGGCGATCTCATCACCGCCATTGACGGTCAAAGCGTCGACGATCCCGAAGGTTTTGGCTACCGGCTGGCGACGAAACCCTTGGGGGGAACCGCCGTTCTCACCTTTCTCCGCAACGGCAAATCCTTAATAGCTTCGCTCAAGCTTGTCCCCGCTCCCGAAACGCCCGCCCGCGACCCCGTCAAACTCACGGGCCCCTCACCCTTGTCGGGCGCGACCGTGATCAATTTATCGCCTGCCGTGCTGGAGGAACTCTCCCTTCATGGGGTCAGCGATGGTGTCGTCATCAGTGAGATCGACGAAGGTTCGAGGGCGGCACTGGTCAATTTCCAAATCGGGGATGTGATCGTGGCGATCGATGGTGCACCTGTCAAAACGACACACGATCTCGAACAGGCCGTGAGCCGCTATCACAACTATTGGAAACTGACGATCGCGCGCGGCGGCGAAATGATCACCACGGTGATCGGCGGTTAAGGCCCGTTTTGAAGATGCCGCCAGGTGTTGTCTGTCAATCGCACCAGAAAGCTTTACGTAAAATCTTCTTGTATCGATCGCCGCTTCGGCAAATTGACCTCGCTGGGCAGCAGCGGCCGCGAAATCTTGCAATGCAACGCGCAAATCTGCCTATCTTGACAAACCTTCGCTGCCGGTTGTCCCTTCGGCTTGGCCGGGGCTTTCATGAGGCCAATCGGAGCTGACCATGCTGTTGGGACAAAAACGGATCTTGATCACGGGCGGCGCTGGCTTTCTCGGCACCCATCTATGCCGCCGGCTGCTCGGCCAAGGTCATGAGGTCCTTTGCATCGACAATTTCTCCACAGGAACCCGCCGCAACATTGAAGAATTTCTCGACAATCCTCTGTTCGAGCTCCTGCGTCACAACGTGACCTTCCCGCTCTTTGTGGAAGTGGACGAGATCTATAATCTCGCCTGCCCGGCTTCGCCGATCCATTACCAGTTCGACCCTGTTCAAACGACGAAGACGAGTGTCTCCGGGGCGATCAACATGCTCGGCCTCGCCAAACGCCTCAAGATCAGAATCCTCCAAGCCTCCACTTCGGAGGTCTATGGCGATCCAGTCGTCCATCCTCAGACCGAGGACTACTGGGGCAACGTCAATCCAATTGGCAGCCGGTCCTGCTACGATGAGGGCAAGCGCTGCGCGGAAACTCTATTCTTCGACTATCACCGGCAACATAAAATGAGCATAAAGGTCGCGCGGATCTTCAACACTTACGGGCCAAATATGCGCCCGGACGACGGCCGCGTGGTCTCGAATTTCATCTGCCAGGCTTTGCTTGGAGAGGACATCACCGTTTTTGGCCGAGGCGAGCAGACGCGTTCCTTTTGCTATGTAACCGATCTCATCGATGGGTTGGACCGCCTCATGAATTCGCCGGAACACATCACGGGGCCGGTCAACCTCGGCAACCCTAACGAATTCACGATCAGGGAGCTTGCCGAAAAAGTGATTGGCCTGACTGGATCGAGATCGAAGATCGTCGAGCGGCCTTTGCCGGAAGATGACCCCAAGCAGCGGAAGCCAGCGATCGAACTTGCTGAAAAGCTGCTTGGGTGGCGCCCATCCGTCAATCTGGAGGAAGGCTTGATTCGTACGATCGCCTATTTCGAAACGCTTTTGCGCGAGCACGGCAAGGCGATCACAAGTACTAAACGCTTCGATCCGCCGCTGATACCGGCTAAATATACCGTTAAATAGGCAGATTAAAGACCCGGGCTAACACCAAGTTCTCACGGCAAATTCAACTCCCCTGTCTCGCCTATAGATGCGCCAGCTTGACGGGATTGCGGCTAATCGCCGGCCTCTTCTCCGGCGTGACGCCGCCCCCTGGGATCGGGTTCGGTCATATCCCTTCCCGCCGTTGCGGCACCGAGAAAAACCGCCCGTCTGCGGATGTGAGGATGACGCACGTCAGGTTCTGTCCCGGCTTGCTTTCAAGGCCCCCATATCCCAGATTGGGAGGCTAGATGAATGACCTCTTCACCGCCGCCAATCTTGAAAAGGACGCGCCCCATCCGCTGGCGGACCGGCTGCGCCCGCAAAGCCTTGCCGAAGTGGCAGGTCAGGATCATCTCCTGGGGCCCGATGGCGCACTGACACGGCTGATTGCCTCGGGCTCGCTCGGCAGCCTGATCTTCTGGGGGCCGCCAGGCACCGGCAAGACGACGGTCGCGCGCCTCCTTGCGCGGGAGACAAAGCTTGCCTTTGTGCAACTATCGGCGATTTTTTCTGGCGTCGCGGATCTCAAGAAAGCCTTCGAGGAAGCGCGCGGCCGGCGCAAGGCAGGTCAGGGAACCCTGCTTTTCGTTGATGAGGTGCATCGCTTCAACCGCGCGCAGCAAGACAGTTTCTTACCGGTGATGGAAGATGGCACCATCACCTTGGTTGGAGCGACGACCGAAAATCCAAGCTTCGCACTCAACGCCTCTCTTTTGTCGCGTGCGCGAGTCATGGTCTTTCATACCCTCGATGAGACGGCATTAGAGAAACTCCTCGTGCGGGCGGAAAACCGCGAAGGGCGCGCGCTGCCGCTCGACCCTTATGCCCGCCTCGCTCTGATACGGATGGCAGATGGCGATGGCCGTGCCGCCTTAAGCCTCGCCGAGGAAACATGGCGTGCCGCCAAGCCGGGAGAAATCTTCGATACGGCGGCTCTCACAACGATCGTCCAGCGGCGTGCGCCAATCTACGATAAGGCCCAGGAGGGTCACTACAATCTGATCAGCGCGCTGCATAAATCCGTGCGCGGCTCGGATCCGGACGCTGCGCTCTATTATCTCGCCCGCATGCTCGATGCTGGTGAAGACCCTTTGTTCATCGCACGGCGTGTCGTGCGCATGGCGGTCGAGGATATTGGTCTTGCTGACCCCCAAGCACTCATTTTCGCCGTGGCGGCGAAAGATGCTTATGATTTTCTTGGCTCTCCCGAAGGCGAACTTGCGATCGCCAATGCGGTGATCTATGCCGCGACAGCACCAAAGTCGAACGCAGCCTATATGGCATTCAATGACGCGGCGAGGCTCGCCAAAGATCACGGTTCCTTGATGCCGCCCAAAATTATTCTTAACGCGCCGACGAAACTCATGAAAAATGAAGGATATGGCGCGAACTATGCCTATGACCACGAGGAGCCGGAAGGTTTTTCCGGCCAGAATTACTGGCCGGAGGCGCTCGGGCGCCAAACGCTTTACCGGCCGGTAGACCGGGGGTTTGAGCGTGAGCTGCGCAAGCGCCTCGACCACTGGGCCAAGCTCAGGAAGCAAAAGAACAATCTGGGTTGATGCTTTAATTTGCGCGTTTCTGGAAATTGCGATTCATGCTGGACATCCAGGCAAATGTTTTGCTGGACGTTATGGCCAAGCCACGGCGTTCTCCCCAGACAGCAGGCTTAAGGGACAGGAAGCGATCCGCTGGAGGTCTGCCGCATGATTGATCGCACCGATCTCCATTGGTATCGCGACGCGATTATCTATCAGCTGCATGTGAAATCCTTTTTCGATGCCAATAACGATGGTATCGGCGATTTCTCCGGTCTCACCCAAAAGCTCGATTACATCAAGGATCTCGGCGCGACCGCAATCTGGATCATGCCGTTCTATCCTTCACCGCTGCGCGATGACGGATATGACATTTCCTCTTATCGCGGAATCAATCCAGCCTATGGCAGTCTGCGGGATTTCAAACGCTTCCTGCGCGAAGCGCATGAGCGCGGGTTACGTGTCATCACCGAGCTTGTAATCAATCACACATCGGATCAGCATCCGTGGTTCAAGCGGGCCCGTGCGGCAAAGCCTGGCTCGGTAGCGCGAAATTTTTATGTCTGGTCGGATACCGACAAAGCCTATAAGGACGCGCCGATCATTTTCCTCGATACTGAAAAGTCGAATTGGACCTGGGACGATCAAGCAAAAGCGTTCTATTGGCATCGCTTCTATGCACATCAGCCTGACTTGAATTTCGACAATCCGCGCGTCCTTGAAGCTGTACTCGACGTCATGGCCTACTGGCTTGAAATGGGCGTTGATGGCTTGCGGCTCGATGCTGTTCCCTATCTCATAGAGAGGGAAGGCACGACATGTGAAAATCTCCCCGAAACACATGCGGTGATCAAGAGAATCAGGGCTGCTATCGATGCCCGCTTCCCGGACCGGATGCTCCTTGCCGAGGCAAATCTATGGCCGGAAGAAACGGCGCAATATTTCGGTCAAGGCGATGAATGCCATATGGCATTCCATTTTCCTCTCATGCCGAGAATCTACATGGCGCTAGCGCAGGAGGACCGCCACCCCATCACCGACATCATGCGCCAGACGCCGGAGCTTCCGGAAGGCGCCCAATGGGCGATCTTTCTGCGCAACCATGATGAGATGACGCTTGCCATGGTGACCGGCTCGGAGCGCGATTATCTTTGGTCTTTTTACGCTGCGGATCCACGGGCGCGGATCAATCTTGGTATTCGCCGCCGTCTTGCACCCCTGCTTGAGAATGACCGCCGCAAGATCGAGCTTTTGAATTCGCTTTTGTTTTCAATGCCCGGAACCCCCGTCATCTATTATGGCGACGAAATCGGCATGGGTGACAACATTTACCTTGGCGACCGCGATGGCGTCCGCACGCCGATGCAATGGTCGCTTGACCGCAATGGAGGCTTTAGCCGCGCCGATCCAGCCAAGCTTTTCCTGCCAGCGATTCAGGACCCGGTCTATGGGTTCAGCGCAGTCAATGTCGAAGCGCAGCTGTCGAGTCCGTCAAGCCTTTTGACCTGGATGCGCCGTATGATCGCCGTGCGCCGCTCACATGTCTCATTCGGCCGCGGATCGCTTCGTTTCCTCCATCCATCAAACCGGAAAGTCCTGGTTTATCTTCGTGAATACCAGGACGAGCGGATCCTTTGTGTCGCGAATGTCTCGCGGGCCCCGCAAGCTGTCGAGCTTGATCTCAGCGAATTCAGGGATGCCGTCCCTGTCGAGCTTACCGCTGGCAGCCTGTTCCCGCCTATCACCTCCCGCTCTTATCTTTTAACGTTGCCAGCCTATGGCTTCTTCTGGTTCAGGCTGGAGCCCGCCGAGGCAACAAAGGACCGCCAAAATCAGCACGTCCACCCAGGACTTTTTACGCTGGTCGTGACGGGCAAGCTCGAGACGATCCTTGCCGGGCGGGAACTTGCCGCGTTTGAGCACACTGTGGCACCGCGCTACTTGCCCTCGCGGCGCTGGTTTGGCCACAAGGAGGCTACGATCGCGGCTGTCTCGGTCCGGGATTTCGCCGTGCTTCGTGATGGCCCGCAATGCCGGATCATCTTTCCGCTCCTTGACGTCAAGCTCCGGGATGGCTCGGCTGAAAGCTGTTTCGCGCCGCTTGCCGCCGAAGCGGAGCGCCCAGACGGGCCTCCCCTGATCCACGCTGCCGCCAAGCTGCGCCGCGGCGCTTCGACTGGCTTGCTCTACGAAGCAGATGCCTGCGAGTCATTTGTCCCAGCTCTTATGGCGGCGCTGCGGCGCGAAGAGAAATTGGACACTGCCCAGGGCGGCAGAATTTCTTTCTCGCCGGCACCGCGTCTTTCGGCCGAGCCCATGATCGACGAGACCGATGTCCGCCGCATCGGCGCCGGACGCCGTAACTCCTCCTTCGTCATCGCAAACCAAATGATTTTTAAAATCCGCCACCGGGTGCAGACCGGTATTGATCCGGAGGCCGAGATGCTGCGCTTTCTGGCGGAAGTTGCGCATTTTCCAAACGCCCCTGTCCTGCTCGGCGTCATCGATCACGCTGACAGCAAAGACAATCATACGGTTCTTGCAACCCTGCAGACGTTCATACGTAACCAGGGCAACGCCTGGACATGGACACTCGGCGCGCTAAAGCGAGTCCTTGAAGCGGCGGCGCTGACGCCGGGACAAGACAATCGCGCTGGTCATGACGAATTCGCGATGTATCTCCCGCATATGCAGCGGCTTGGGTTGCGCACGGCAGAAATGCACAAGGCGCTTGCATCGCCAACCAGCGATCAGGCGTTCCAGGCCGAGATGCTGACACTTGATGATGTCTGTGAAGCCGCTGACCAGGCGAGGATTTCGGCCGAGCGAGCCTTTGGGCGTCTAAGAACGAAGATGACAAGCGCGAGCGAGGAAAAGCGCGCTTTGTCCGAACAGCTGCTGGCCCGGCGGGAAGAATGTTTTGCATTGATCGACAAACTTATGCAAAAGCCACTCGGCGCAATCAAGATCCGCATTCACGGCAATTATCGTTTGGATCGCCTGCTCGTCGTGAAGGACGATGTGATTATTGTTGATTTCGGGGAAGGAGCTTCTCTTTCTCTTGATCAGAGGCGTGCCAAGGCGTCACCGCTGCGCGATGTCGCGGTCATGCTGCATTCTCTCGTTCACGCGGTTGCCGTTGCCAAAAGCGATCTCACCCGGCTCGTCCCCAGCGCGCATGAAGTGGCGGCGAGGCTCCATGAAGAGCTTGTCCTTTTTTCGCAAATCTTCATTCAGGCCTATATGGATGCGGCACGCGGCAGCCCAATCTGGATCGAGGACGAGCAGACGCGCAGGCGCCTTTTGATTCTCTATCTGCTCATGGAATTGCTGCCCGAAATCGAGAGCGAGGCGAATGGGCGCGATAGCTTGACCGAGACCGCAATCGATGGTGTCAATACCATCCTCGATCGCATGGCCGGTCTTTTATAACTCCCATATAACTCCCAGCCGGCCCCAAAGACCGGGACACCACGCCCGCGCTCGCGGAATGGGCGCGTGCTTTAATTTCGAGCGTTGACGGGCTAATTGCTTCGTGATTATTAGCGCGATCCGGTGCGCAAATCGGCCGCGCTTGACCTTTGTCTGGGTGATTTCTAGCGCGAAGCCGGGGCCGGTTTCGAAATCATGCTCAAGTGGCCACGCTTGAGCAGCTCTCCGTCATGGATGGCTGTACCAGCGTTGGCCGTATATCTAGGATTTTTTGATGGCGAACACACCTTCGGCCAAGAAGGCCGTCCGCAAAATCGAGCGCCGCACCGCGATCAACCGCTCACGCCGCAGCCAAATGCGCACTTATGTCCGCAAGGTTGAAGAGGCTATCAGAGCGGGCGATCCTGCTGCGGCAGCCGCTGCGCTTCGCGCCGCTGAACCTTTGGTCATGCGTGCCGCGCAAAAAGGCATCATTCATCCCAATACCGCTGCGCGAAAAGTCTCGCGGTTGACGAGGCGGGTTAATGCACTCAGCAAATAGCCGGTGTGCGTGGAGATCTTCGCTTGACGCCCGGCAAATGCCGGGCTTTTTTTCGCCGCCGAACATTAAGGCCGCTGAACATTAAGAACGGGCTCCTATCGCTATTTTGTTCCCTGCCCAGATCCGCACAATCAATCTCCATGCAACTCAATAGCTTGCCTTCAAAGCTCGATCACAGCTTCGAAGCGGGCCGTTTAATGCCCGCCCAGCGAGCCCCGCACCGTTAAATTTTTACAGCTTTTTGCCGTGGCCCAGAAAACCTTGAATCCGCTTTTTCCTTGGAGTTTCTCCGTCCACAGGGATCCGCGCGAAATCAGGGCGTTACGCGCACCACCAAATCAAACGTGCTTGCTTTTTTTGAAGTGATATTATCAGTCATTCATAAGAACCCATGAAGCGGCACCGGGGGATCAAGAAACATGGCTTGCGCACCGTTTCGCCTATGCTAAGATTTTATTCCGGTCTCGAACTGGCGAGCTCCAGAGTTCAAGACGGACTTCCTATGAGTTCTGCGGTTGGTTGGTGCGTTTGGCGTGTAAAAGCACGCTACGAGCTTGTATAATGTTCTTATAAGAGCAGCTTATGTCATGACGTGGTTGAATTTATACTCTGTTGAGACTATTAACGAAGATGTTGGCCTTCAGAGTTATTTCTGATTTGACGTAAGCAAGCTCTGCCGCTCTAGATGTGGAGCAAAGGGGGATATACGACCGTGATGGCTTCCTGTGAACATCGTTACTTTCAATCTCCCCGGGCAGTTAAAAGTCTTCTTGCCGGACACATGCAAAAGGCTCATCGGGCTTTGACACGGCGCCGCCAGCGTACCCGCCACTAGACGCGCAGCAAATCCTTTTTCGCATCGCCGTATTGTTCTGGCGCCGGCCATTTGCGCAGACGCTAGTGCTTTGCCTTGCTTCCTGAGGAAAAAATGATGCCGAATGCGCGCAGACAAATTTCCGAATCCAGTGCCGCCGCGACCGGCGAAGCGTGGATGCGAATCTGCAGGCGGCTGCGCCTTGAACTTGGAGAGGACGTTTTCACATCCTGGTTCGGCTGCCTCGAACTCGACCGGCTTTCTGGTGACGACGCCTATCTCTCGGTGCCAACAAAATTTTTAAAGAGCTGGATTCAATCACACTACACTGACAAGATTTTGAAAACGCTTGCCAGTGAATTCCCGGTCAAACGGCTATTTATCAACGTACGGTCTTCGGCACGGCCATCTCCCCAGCGTGCTATTGGCAGTCCCCTTGATCCGCTCTCGCATGGCGATACGGAGCTGGCAAGAGGCCCGGCTCTTACCTCCTCTCCGCCGCCTCCTTTCATAGCTGCATCCGCCGCAGCCACGTCCTCTTCGAAGAAAATGGCTTCGATCGAGGTCAGCGAGACCGACGCCCTCGCGGGCTCACCCTTGGATCGCCGATTAATTTTTTCGAATTTTCTCGTCGGGGCATCCAACCAGCTCGCCTATGCCGCAGCACAGAAAATTGCTTTCGCTTCATCGGCGGATCCTCTGCTTTTCAATCCGCTTTATCTGCACGCCTCGGTCGGATTAGGCAAAACTCATCTTCTGCAGGCTGTCGCTCATGCTGCTTCTTCCACAAAGCGCAAGGTCATCTATCTCACGGCTGAGCGGTTCATGTATGGCTTCGTCTCTGCCCTCAAAGCGCAGACGGCGATCGCTTTCAAGGAAAGGCTGCGGGCAATCGATCTCCTTGTGATCGACGATATTCAATTTCTCCAGGGCAAGTCGATTCAACAAGAGTTCTGTCACACGCTTAATGCCCTCATCGATTCCCGCCGGCAGATCGTGATCGCGGCCGACCGGCCGCCGGGTGATCTCGAAAGCCTTGACGAACGCGTGAGGTCGCGTCTGGCTGGCGGTCTGTGCATCGAAATCGGAGGTCTCGACGAGGCTCTCCGGGTCAAGATTCTCGAAGCACGCATCGCCGCTGCGAAACTGATCCACCCCAGCTTCGATGTTCCAGCCGCCGTCGTCGCTTATGTCGCAAGCGCCGTGCAAACGAATGGCCGCGATCTTGATGGCGCCGTCAACCGCCTCCTTGCGCATGCGTCATTGAATGGCGCGCCTCTCTCGCTTGAAACCGCCGAGCGCGCCATCCGTGACCTCATTCGCACCCCTGAGCCGAAAAAGATCAAGATCGAGGACATCCAGAAGCTGGTCGCAAGCCATTTCAATGTGAGCCGCGCCGATATTCTCTCCTCTAGGCGGACCGCGACCGTCGTGCGGCCACGCCAGATCGCCATGTATCTGTCGAAACTTCTGACCCCCCGTTCACTTCCAGAAATCGGGCGCCGTTTTGGCGGCCGCGATCATACGACGGTGCTGCACGCGGTGCGAAAAATTCAGGGTCTCGTCGCTGCCGATGGAACATTGTCTGAGGAAATCGAGCTTTTGAAACGAATGCTCTTGGAATGAGTTGAATTTAAACATTTTCTTCGCCGCATGCCCGGTGAAAATAAGATATGGAGCAAGCGGCGATTCGCATCATTGGCATTGATCCCGGTCTGCGCACAATGGGCTGGGGCGTGATTGACGCCAGGGGAAGCAGCATCGTCTATGTCGCGAGCGGCACCATCCATTCCAGCGATCGAAAGCCGCTTGCGCTGCGTTTGCGTGAGCTTCATGAGGGGCTCGCCACCGTCATAAGCGAGCACGGCCCAATGGAGGCGGCTGTCGAAGAGACCTTCGTCAATCGTGATCCCCAGGCCGCTTTGAAGCTAGGCCAGGCGCGCGGGATTGCCCTCGCCGTCCCTGCCCTCGCGGGTCTTCCGGTCGCCGAATATGCAGCCAACCTCATCAAGAAAACCGTGACGGGCACAGGCCACGCGGAAAAAAGACAGATTGTCATGATGATAAGAACCCTTCTGCCGGGGAGCGATGCGCAAGGTGCAGACGCCGCCGATGCCCTGGCGGCAGCCATTACCCACACCCGCCTCCGGCTTTGGCCGCGCAATCTGTAAACCGCCCTTGGGCTTTAGCCTTCCCACAGGGCCGCTGCCGGGACACAATGCTCTCTAGGAAGATGTAGGCTCTCTAGGAAGATGTAGAATTTGCGATCAAGATGATTGGCAAACTCAAGGGCATCATCGACTCCCGCGGCGAGGATTATGTGATCCTCGATGTCCGGGGCGTCGGCTACCTCGTGCATTGTTCTGGACGCACGCTCCACAAGCTGCCCCCTGCGGGCGAGCCGGCCACGCTCGCTATCGAAACCCAATTGCGCGAGGATTCACTAAAACTCTTCGGCTTCCTCTCGGAGACGGACCGCCAGTGGTTCCGGCTGCTCCTTACCGTGCAAGGTGTCGGAGCAAAAGTCGCACTCGCAATTCAAACCGTGCTCGACGCCGCCGAGCTTGCAACCGCGATCGGCTGCCAGGATAAGGCGGCGATCGCGCGGGCGCCTGGGGTTGGTCCGAAGCTCGCCGCACGAATCATCGCCGAATTGAAGGAAAAGGCCATTGGCCTCGGCGCGGCGGCCATCCCGCTCGTAAGCTCCGCGGGCGGCACGTCCAATGCCGCGCAGGACGCGCTCTCGGCCCTCGTCAATCTCGGCTATGGGCGGCCGCAGGCTAGCGCGGCGATCGCAGCTTCGCTCGCGGAGCTTGGCGAGGATGCGCCCGCTAGCGAGCTGATCCGCCGCGGCCTGAAAGAATTGGCAGGCTAACCCCCTGCTTACGCCTTGCCGTGATGCACCGCCTCAGCATTGGCGTCGAGAGGCCAGCGCGCCCTTGCCGCGAACGTCATGTCATCGACCAGACCAAGCGAGAGCCTCTCGATGCCCGCCCAGGCGATCATGGCGCCATTATCGGTGCAAAGACTGGCGGGCGGCAGAACGAACCGTAGACCCGCCTCGCCGCAAAACCGCATCAGTGCACGGCGCAGAGCTCCATTCGCCGCAACCCCGCCCGCGACCACCAAGGCGTTGGGATGGCCAATCGTTTCCCGGAAAAGCCGCAAGCCCGCCCTGCACCGGTCGATGACCGTATCCACCACCGCGGCCTGAAAAGACGCGCAGACATCGGCGATGTCCGCCGTTGTTAAAGGCCCGGCGCGTTCCACCTCAAGCCGGACGGCGGTTTTCAGTCCCGAAAAGGAAAAGTCCGGTTTTTGCCTGCCAAGCATCGGGCGCGGCAGATCGAAACGCGCCGGATTACCCTCCGCCGCAAGGGTCTCGACCCGGGGACCGCCAGGATAGGGAAGGCCAAGCATTTTGCCGACCTTGTCGAACGCTTCACCAGCCGCGTCGTCGACGGTCGAGCCAAGCCGCACATAATCCCCGACGCCCTTCACGGCGACGAGCTGGGTGTGACCGCCGGAGACAAGGAGCAGCAAATAGGGGAACGCGAGGCCGTCGGTCAGCCGCGCCGTCAGGGCGTGTGCTTCGAGATGATTTATGGCAAGGAAAGGCTTGTGGCTCGCCAAAGCCAAGGCTTTCGCCGTCGTCAGCCCCACCATGACTCCGCCGATGAGACCAGGCCCGGCCGCCGCCGCGATCCCGTCGAGATCGGCGAGCTCCAGCCCGGCATGCGCCAGAGCCAGTTCGACCAGCCGGTCAATGACCTCTATATGGGCGCGAGCCGCGATCTCGGGAACCACGCCCCCGAAAGCCGCGTGCTCGGCGATCTGGCTCATGATCTCGTTCGATAAAATTTCGCCCGGTCCGCCCGGCTGCAGCTGGACAACGGCAGCGCCGGTTTCGTCGCAAGTGGTCTCGATCCCAAGAACGCGCATGACACTCCTTCAAGCCCTCCCCCGCAAAAGAAATTCGCTTGCAAAGGGATTTGCTTGGTTCAAAAGCATTTCCCTGACATTTGGGAAAGCAAATCCTACATCGCCGAAGTCAAGGCAGCCTCAACCTATAGAACCATTCCAGCCAATAGGAAACGCGCCAATTCCGTCCCCTTCAAGATTAACCATAGCCCATCCTTTGCGGGTTGGGACGCGCGGCAGCCCTTTGGCGCTCGCCCAGACAAATGAACTTGCAGCCCGGCTTCGCGCGGCGCACGGCTTTGGCGCGGATACCATCGAGATTGTTGCCATAAAAACGACCGGCGACGTTATCGTCGACGTTCCTCTGGGTGAAGCTGGCGGCAAGGGGCTTTTCACCAGGGAGCTCGACCTTGCCTTGCTGCAAGGCGGCATCGATCTCGGCGTGCATTCGGCAAAGGATCTGCCAACCGTCTTGCCGGACGGAATAGAAATCGCCGGCTATCTTCCGCGCGAGGATGTGCGCGACGCTTGGATCTCTCCCCATGCGCCGCATCCGCGCGATCTTCCCGAAGGAAGCATCATTGGCACCGCCTCGCTGCGCCGGGGCGCCATGATCAAACGGCTGCGGCCCGATCTGAAAATCACCCTGTTGCGCGGCAATGTCGAAACGCGCCTTGCCAAACTTGCCAGGGGCGAAGCAGCCGCGACTTTGCTCGCGCTCGCCGGGCTGAAGCGTCTTGGGCTCGAGGCCAAAGCCACCGCCATCCTCGATCCGGGGGAGTTCATTCCGGCGGCGGGCCAAGGGGCGATTGCCATCACCATGCGGACGGGTGATGAGAGCATCCGGGCGCTCCTCGCGCCGGTTCTCGACGCGAAGACGGCCATTGCCCTTGAAGCGGAACGCGCTCTTCTGCGCGTTCTCGATGGCTCCTGCAAGACGCCGGTTGGCGCGCACGCCCATGTTGAAGACCGCGATGTTGTGCTTCGCGCCATCGTTCTGAAACCCGATGGCTTGCAATTTTTCGAGACCTCGGCCTCGGGGCCATCAGGCGAGGCGGCATCGATCGGAGAGAAGGCGGGCCATGATCTCGCGGCTCAAATTCCCGCGGGTTTTTTTGATCCAGTTTCCCTGCGGGGTCCCTAAGGAGCGGATGCGACTGTCGAGTTGCTCCCAGGCACCCGTTGGAAAAAGATTTCATCTCGCAGCCGTCTGTGCCAAACGCGCCCGAGTGCCATCTCGATTTCTGGCCCGGTCACTCCTACCCGTCCCGCATAGACGCCGGCGAGCCAAGGCTCCGTGCGTCCATTCTCCCCCGCCGGGGCAAACAAGAGCAATGCTTTGCCCGTACTTGTAAATAGAGTCGGCTGCTGGCCCAAGTGAAATGTCATGGAATTCGATTCTTGTAACGGCGAGTGATCGCTGGACGAACCTTCATGTTGATTACCTCAAGTTGCCATTTTTATGTCAACTGAAGTCTGTTCGGGCGAGGAGCCGTTCCGGCAGCTAGCGCGGCACTCTCTCGCCTCCGGCGAGTTCCTCACGCCACACCAAAAATCAATCCATCTTACCAGGAGGAGGCGGTGCCAGCGCCTTGCGCCTTGCAAGGTTTTTGGGCCGCGGCCGGACAAAATGTTTAAACATTTTGGTGCGATCAGCGCCGCCGCAACGGACCCCAGCATATGGGCTTGTGCAAGCGGCCCGGTTCACCCGGAAATTTGTCCCATCTTCCCGGCTTTGCAGCGCGCCCTATTTGGCCTACGATGGCATTAACAATAGCCGGAAAGGCAGGGAGGGAAACCAGCATGACAGGTTCTCCTGTGAAGGCCGCGGTGTCCGGGCCGCGCTCCGTCGCGTTGATCGGCCCTTATGGAAGCGGCAAGTCGATACTCTTCGACGCCCTGCTGGCCGCAGCGGGCTCACCTCCGAAACGCCCCACCGATATCCGCAAGCGTGTCGTCACCACAGAGGTGAGGCTCGGTCATTGTTCTTTCCTCGGCGACCGCTGGTCGATCCTGGATTGCCCCGGCTCGGTCGAATTCACCTATGAGACGGAAGGAGCGCTCGCGGCGGCCGATCTTGCCATCGTCGTTTGTGACCCGCAGACGGGCCGTACCTCGACCGTGCCGCTGTTATTGAAGGCGCTGGAGGACTTCCGGCTTCCCCATTTTATCTTCATCAACAAGATCGACATGCTCTCGGGTTCCCTCGATGATGTGCTTGCGGAACTCCAAGCCTCTTCCAAATATCCTCTGGTTGCGCGGCAATTGCCGATCCGCGAGAACGAAACAGTCACTGGATATATCGACGTCGTGAGCGGGCGCGCCTTCCGCTATGGCGCAAATCAAGCAGCGGAGCGGATCGAAATCCCGCCCCAGCTCCGCGATCCTGAAAAACACGCCTTCGAAGGCGTAGCCGAGGTGCTCGCCGACCAGGACGATGCGCTGCTCGAAAAGCTAATCGAGGAAGTCGAGCCGACGGCAACGGAACTCTATCAGCACTTGCGCAAGGATCAGGCGAGCGGGACAATCGTCGAAGTTTTGCTTGGATCGGCCGCCCGCGGGCAAGGCATTCTCCCCCTTTGGAAAGCCTTGCGGCATGACGTGCCGGATGCGGCCGAAACGGCACGCCATCGCGGTGTTGCTGGTGATGGAGAACCGCTCGTTCAGATTTTCAAAACGGTTCAGGCTGGCAAGCTCTCCTATGGGCGTGTCTGGCGCGGCGTGCTGCGCGATGGTGCCGCGTTCGATGGGACGCGTGTCGGCGGAATTCAACGCTTCCCCGGCGGCGAACCCCAAAGAGTGCCGGAGGCCGAAGCCGGCGAGCTGGTCGCGCTCGGAAGACTAGAGGGGGTGGCGACCGGAGCAGTGCTTGGGAACCCAGGCGCGGAGGCATCCCTGCCCTTTCCTGCTCCGCCGCCGCCCGTCTATGCTTTCGCGATCATGGCAAAAGACCACAAGGATGATGTCAAGCTCTCCGGAGCCCTCCACAAGCTCGCTCTGGAAGACCCATCCCTCGTTGTTGAGCATAACCTCGAAACCGGCGAAACGCTCCTCAAGGGGCAAGGCGAGATTCATCTCAATACGGCGGTCGAGCGCCTCACCGCCAATTACAACCTCGCGATTACCACCGCCAAGCCGAAGATCGCCTTCAAGGAAACGATCCGGAAGCCCGTCTTTCAACACTCGCGGCTCAAGCGCCAAACGGGCGGTCACGGCCAATTCGCCGACATCAAGCTCGAGATTGAGCCGCGCGCTCGTGGAGAAGGCTTTTTGTTCATCGATAAAATCGTCGGCGGGGCAGTGCCAAAGCAATATATCCCCGCAGTTCGCGAGGCTGCCGAGGAGGCCATGCAAAAGGGGCCCTTCGGTTATCCCGTGGTCGATGTGGCAGTCACGCTGGTTGATGGCATGTTCCATGCTGTCGACAGCTCCGATATGGCGTTCAGGACCGCAACCCGCTTGGGGATTACCGAGGGTCTTGCCAAGGCCGACCCGGTGCTGCTCGAACCAATCGAACATGTCACCGCGAGCGTGCCGAATATTTTCACCGCCGCGACCCAGCGCCTGCTGACTGGACGCCGGGGCCAGATTCTTGGCTATGCCGAGCGGCCCGGCTGGCCCGGCTGGGACGATGTCGAGGCTCTCGTGCCAGCAGCCGAACTTCATGACTTCATCATTGAGCTGCGTTCGGACACCATGGGCCTTGGCCATTACCGCCATCATTTCGACCATCTTTCCGAAGCCCGCGGCATGACACCCTAGCTCGCAGCGACCTGCCCTCATTCAGAGCTGATCAGCGATGTCCTGCACTGCGAGCATGTACTGCGCCCGCGCAGGGAAGCATAATGACCATTCCTGACAACAAATCCTCGAAATTTCCTTGCTCGGCGATTTGGCCATGGCCGGAAACGAAAATCCGGCCGGCGCCGCGAATGGCCCCACGGGAGCCAATGGAATCATCGTCAACGTCAAAACAATCGCAATTGCTCACCCTTGGATGCTGGCGGCCGAAAGAGATCCGTGCGCAGCGGAACACGTCCGCCGGCAAGACCAAGCCTTGCCGCAGCCGCCTCAAATCTGCGCCCAATCATCCAGGCGTAAGGGCCAGCTCCAGCCATGCGCGCACCGAAGCGGGCATCGTAAAGCTTGCCCGATCGCGCCGACCTCATCAGGGAAAGCACATGTTCGAGCTTGTTCGGATAATGCGCGTGCAGCCACTCCGTGAAAATATCACGAAGTTCGAGCGGCAAGCGCAAGAGCACATAGCCCGCCTCGCATGCACCTGCGGCCTTCGCGCTGGCAAGAATCGTCTCGATTTCGGAATCATTGATTGCCGGGATGATAGGCGCCACCATAACGGCAGTTGGAACCTTGGCCTCCGCCAATCGCCGGATCGCATCAAGGCGCCTCTCGGGGCTGCTCGCGCGAGGCTCCATTTTCCGTGCAAGAATTGGATTGAGTGCCGTCACCGACAAGGCAACTTTGACGAGACCCTTTTCAGCCATGGGCGCAAGAAGATCGAGATCACGCAAAACAAGTGCTGACTTGGTAACGATAGCGACCGGATGATTGGTGCGGGCGAGAACTTCAAGGATCTTGCGCATCACCTGCTCCTTGCGCTCGATCGGTTGATAGGGATCGGTATTCGTTCCTATCGCAATCGTCTTCACTCTGTAATTTGGGGCCGATAATTCACGCTCGAGAAGGCGCGCCGCGTTGACCTTGGAGAACAGCTTGGTCTCGAAATCGAGCCCTGGCGATAGGCCGAGATAGGCATGGGTTGGCCGGGCAAAGCAATAAGCACAGCCATGCTCGCAGCCGCGATAGGGATTGATCGACTGATCAAAAGCGATATCCGGCGAATCATTGCGCGTGATAATCGTCTTGGCGGTTTCCCGCGTCACCTCCGTCCGCAGCGGCGGTAAATCTTCGGGCAACTCCCAGCCATCCGCTTCGCGAAATCGCGCTTCTTTTTCGAAGCGCCCGCTCGCATTCGATAAGGCGCCGCGGCCCTTCAAGGGTGCGAGAAACAGGCTGGCCGCCGGCGAAGGCGAATGAGTGCCGCGCGGCTGCGATTCTGTGAAAAAGGAATCCCCAAAATCTTCCCCGCCAGATGCGGCCAGCTTTCGGCGTCCAGGTGCCGTTGGCCGGTCCGTGTTTCGCTGGCAGGCATTTTCGATTGCCGCTTGGGGCATTGTTAGCGTTCCGTCTCGCTAGTGCCAGTCCGGCATCCCGCTGCTGTTTCAACAACCCTCGTGAGGCGTCAGGTGGCACCGCATTCCATCTATACAGAATATTCATAGCACAAGATATGAACAAATAAAGAACATTTATGCCTAGACGAAATGTTCCTGTGGAAAAGCCGAGATGTTTCTTGCCAAGCTCTCAGAAGGGAGCCGCTGGCAGGCAAACTCTCGCCGCCCTGTGAGGATAAAGACACTCTCCCGATATCACCCCCTAGCAAACAGGAGTGCGGTGCCGCGACGGGCGGGAGGCGATATCGAACAACCGTCCTGAGAGCGCTCGCTCAGGGCTTTCACCAGCAGTTTGCAAGAATTCAAACGTTTGAAATCAGTGGCGCTACGGCTGGCATTTATCGCCCGCAGAGATCCCGCCTGGCAGAAAGATACTCGGCGCGCATTCTCGCTATCACGGCGGCGGCAGGCAGAATATCGCCAATAGCTCCAACGCTCTGTCCTGCTCCCCAAATATCCCGCCAGGCCTTGACCGTCTCGGCGGCCTTGCCCGCCTCGAAATTCATCGCAGTTTTATCGCGCAGCGGCAAATTGTCCGGATCTAGCCCCGCGTTTATGACGCTTTGACGAAGGTAATTGCCGGGCACGCCAGTGAAATAGGCCGAATAGAGGATATCCGCCGCCTCGCTGGCAGTGATCATTTCCTTGTAACGCCGGTCCGCATTGGCCTCTTCCGTTGCGATGAAACGCGTCCCCACATAGGCGAAGTCAGCGCCCATCGCGCGCGCGGCAAGGACACCGCGTCCCGTTGCAATGGCTCCCGCGAGTGCGATCGGCCCTTGCCAGAAGCTGCGCACTTCTTCCATGAGGGCAAAAGGTGAAAGCGTGCCCGCATGCCCGCCGGCGCCGGCACAAACAAGAATTAGACCATCGACCCCTGCCTCAATGGCCTTCTTCGCGTGACGCACGCTGATGATATCATGGAACACAAGCCCTCCCCAGCTATGCACGCGAGGCACAATCTGGCTCGGTGCCGAGAGGCTCGTGATGATGACCGGCACTTTGTATTTTTCACAAAGGTCGAGATCGGCGGCGAGCCTGTCATTGGAGGGGTGAATGATTTGATTGACCGCGAAAGGAGCTATCTCGGCGCCAGGATTTGCTTTTTTGAAGTCCGCAAGTTCGGACGTGATCTGGGAGAGCCACTCGCCGAGCACGGGTTGCGGGCGGGCGTTGAGCGCGGGAAAGGCGCCGATCACGCCGGCTTTGCATTGCGCGATGGTGAGCTTTGGATTGGAAATAATGAACAGCGGCGCGCCAATGACTGGCAGAGACATCGGTGGCAGTCCATCAGGCCAAGCCATATCGCCCCCTCGTTCTTCGTTGCCCTCTCTTGCCGGCTTGCTCCTGGAAGTATCCATAGACGGCCATGGCAATTCTCATGAATGGCAGCGAGGCAGCGAGCATTCACCCGGGACGCATCGCGGATATCGGCAGCTATGGTCTGGCCTTCGATAGCAAGCAACTTAAGCTTCATCTGTGCGCCGCCATGCGCCGAAAAGCCTCCGATTTTGCCTCCCGCTGCGGCCACGCGGTGGCATGACCGATGACCAAATGGATTGCATGCGAGAGCTTGCCCAACGGCACGCGCCGCGCCCGGGGCACCGGTTGCTTTCGCAAGATCCCCATAGGTGATTGCCGTGCCCCATGAGATGAAGCGGGCGGCCTCATAGACGCGCCGATGGAAAGGCGGAAGCGGGGCCATGTCGAGAGAGACCCCATGAGAAATCACCCGGCATTCCATGCAGCAGAGAGGCGATCGCCTCCTGCACGCGCTCGATTTCGGGGAGGCAGGAACTCCGGGGCGCCTGAAAACCGCTGAACCATGCGGCAGCGAATCTCGGTGCCACTCGCTTCAGGAAGCTGCACGTCCCTAACACCATGCGCGCCCCGCGCAATCGCGCAGGATCCCATCGCTATGCCGAACAGAGCAAAATGGACGGTCATCGCGAGACCTCGTAGTGGTTCGGGCGAAATTCACCTATAAAAAGGCAAAAACCGCAAACACCTGTAACCTGGATACGAGGCAGGCCGCGGCGCGGCGGGCTGAGCTACTGAAAGGCTACATTCACGATCTCGTAGCTCTTACCGCCACCTGGCGTATTCACCTCGACGGAATCGCCGGTTTTCTTGCCAATAAGCGCTCGCGCCGTCGGGGACGTGATCGACACGCGCCCCGCCTTCACATCAGCTTCGGTTTCGCCGACGATCTGATAGATCTTTTTTTCATCCGTATCTTCATCGACAAGCGTGACCGTCGCTCCGAATTTGACCGTCGTTCCAGAAAGTTTTGAGACGTCAATAACCTCGGCGCGCGATAATTTATCTTCGAGTTCGGCAATTCGTCCTTCATTTAAAGACTGAGCTTCCTTAGCGGCGTGATATTCGGCATTTTCGGACAAATCGCCGTGGCTGCGCGCTTCCGCGATCGCCTGGATGATGCGGGGACGCTCGATTTGCTGGCGGCGCTTCAACTCCTCTTCGAGCGCGGTATATCCAGCCACAGTCATGGGAAACTTGTCCATGCTCATTCTCTTTCGCGTTTATGCCCTCTTTTGATCACGGTGGCCCGGAGCAACTCCGAGCAGCCGTGGCCCAAGCGATTTTGCCTCACCTTGGATAGAAATGAATTTCCAAGACTAGGCTCTAGTTTTGCCAATTGTATCCTCCTAACTCTGCTTTGTACCGCAATTCTTTTCCCGGCGTCGCTGGTTCCATCAAAACAGCAAGAAGGATTGGTAAATACACACCTTCGCAAAGCCCGCGGCAAGAGGCTCTCTGTTTTGCCGCAGTACAGCGGGATCAGATCTATCGCAGAACAGCCGCGCTTAGGATCTTGCTTCTATTGCTCATGGCTCTTAAGCCTATGTTTTCTCGCATGATCTTATCCAATAGGGCCATGTTCTAGCTAAAATGGTAATCCTGCAAGGCGCGAACCTCGAGATCGCCGGCGAGATAAGCCCGAATTCCCTGCGATGCGGCAATCGCTCCAGCAAGAGTTGTATAGTACGGCACTTTATGCAAGAGAGCGGCACGGCGCAACGATCGCGAATCCGCAAGCGCCTGGGCACCTTCGGTCGTGTTGAGAACGAGCTGGATTTCGCCGTTCTTGATCAGATCGACAACATGCGGACGGCCTTCCGAGACCTTATTCACCCTCTGAGCCCTGACTCCTTCGCCCTCAAAATAGCGCGCGGTGCCGCCAGTTGCGGTGATCTTAAAGCCAAGGCCTGCCAATAATCGCGCCGTTTGGAGAACGCGCGGCTTATCGGCATCCCGGACAGACACGAAGACGGTACCCCTCCTTGGCACCTTCGTGCCGCCACCGAGCTGGCTCTTGGCGAAGGCAACCGGAAATGAACTATCAAGCCCCATGACCTCTCCGGTCGAGCGCATTTCCGGACCGAGGACGGTGTCGACCCCGGGAAAGCGTGCAAAAGGAAAAACGGATTCCTTGACCCCGATATGATCGAGCCGCCGGGGCCGCAATCCAAAGCTGGCGAGACTTTCGCCCGTCATGATCCGCGCCGCGATTTTGGCGATTGGCAAGCCAATGACCTTGGCGACAAAGGGCACGGTTCGCGCCGCGCGCGGATTGACTTCGAGCACATAAATCTCGCCGTCCTTCAGCGCATATTGGACGTTCATCAATCCGCCGACGCCAAGCGCGAGGGAGAGCTTTCTCGTGTTGTCTTCGAGTTCAGCAATCTTTTCCTTCGAAAGCGAGCGAGGCGGCAGCGAGCAGGCACTGTCGCCCGAGTGGATTCCTGCTTCCTCGATATGTTCCATGATGCCGCAGATGAAGACGTCCTTGCCATCAGACAGCGCATCGACATCGATCTCGATGGCGTCCGACAGATAGCGATCGAACAAAAGCGGGTTTTTGCCGAGCACCGTATTGATCTGCCCAGTCTTATCATTCGGATAGCGCGCCTTGATTTCGGAAGGAACGAGGCCCGGCAGAGTGCCCAGCAGATAATCGTCAAAGGCTGCCTTGTCGAAAATGATCGCCATTGCCCGTCCGCCCAGCACATAGGATGGACGCACGACGAGGGGAAGACCGAGATCGGCGGCAACGAGGCGCGATTGCTCAACCGAATAGGCAATTCCATTCATTGGCTGCTTGAGGCCAATCTTGTCGAGCAGCCGCTTGAAACGGTCGCGGTCCTCGGCAAGATCAATGGAGTCAACCGATGTCCCCAGGATTGGGATACCCGCCTGTTGGAGCGCATGTGCGAGTTTGAGCGGCGTCTGGCCGCCGAATTGCACAATCGCACCCTGAAGCTCACCCGCCTCGCTTTCCTTGTCCAGAATTTCCAGCACATCCTCGGCGGTCAAGGGCTCGAAATAGAGCCGGTCCGACGTGTCATAATCGGTTGAGACCGTCTCTGGATTGCAGTTGACCATGATTGTCTCGAACCCAGCTTCGCGCAGGGCGAAGCTCGCATGGCAGCAGCAATAATCGAACTCGATGCCCTGCCCGATCCGGTTCGGACCGCCGCCAAGAACAACAATTTTCTTGCGTCCAGTGGGACGAGCTTCGCAGGCGGGCGCAAGACCAAAAGGCGGCGCATAGGTCGAATACATATAGGCCGTTGGCGAGGAGAATTCCGCCGCGCAAGTGTCGATCCTTTTGAATACCGGCCGCACGCCCAGCCTTTTCCGTAATCCCGAAACTTCTGCAGCCGGCACGCCAGCAAGACTCCCAAGACGCGCATCGGAAAAACCCGCCGCCTTCAACATCCGCAGATTAGCGGCATCACCCGGCAAGCCATGCGCGCGTACCTTGGCCTCGAGATCCAGAATTTCCTTGATGCGCGCGATGAACCAAGGATCGATAGCGCAAGCCTCGTGAATCTCGTTAGGCCGCATGCCGTGCCGCAGCGCCTGCGCAACTACAAGCAGCCGGTCGGGCGTGGGGCGGCCCAAGGCAGCGCGCAGCACGTTCATGTCATCGCCAAGGCCAAGCCCCTCGATCTCGATTTCATCAAGACCGTCCAAGCCGGTGTCGAGCGAGCGCAGAGCCTTCTGCAGGCTTTCGGCAAAAGTGCGGCCGATCGCCATCGTCTCGCCGACAGATTTCATCGCGGTCGTCAGAACCTGCTCGGCGCCGGGAAATTTCTCGAAGGCAAAACGCGGAATTTTGGTGACCACATAGTCAATCGCAGGCTCAAAGGAGGCAGGGGTCGCGCCGCCGGTGATATCATTGGCAATCTCATCCAAGGTGAAGCCGACCGCAAGACGTGCCGCGACCTTTGCGATCGGAAAACCCGTTGCCTTGGAGGCGAGCGCGGAAGACCGCGAGACACGGGGGTTCATTTCGATGACTGTCATGCGGCCATTTTTCGGATTGACCGCGAATTGAACATTGGAGCCGCCGGTCTCGACGCCGATCTCGCGCAGAACCGCAATAGCGGCATCACGCATCATCTGGTATTCTTTGTCCGTCAGTGTCAGCGCCGGGGCAACGGTGATCGAATCGCCCGTATGCACGCCCATAGGGTCAATGTTTTCGATGGAGCAGACGATGATGCAATTGTCCGCCTTGTCGCGGACAACCTCCATCTCATATTCCTTCCAGCCGAGCACGCTTTCCTCGACCAGCACCTCGCTCGTCGGCGAGGCATCGATTCCGCGCTCGATGATCTCGATGAATTCGGCTTTGTTGTAGGCGATGCCGCCGCCGGTTCCGCCCATGGTAAAGGACGGCCGGATGATCGCCGGAAGGCCGATGTCATCAAGGATGGCGAGCGCCTGCGGCAAGGTCTTGATCTGGTGCGAGCGGGGTGTTGAAAGGCCGATGCGCGCCATGGCTTCGCGGAAGAGCTTGCGGTCTTCGGCCATATCGATCGCGGCCGCGCTCGCGCCGATCATTTCCACGTCATATTTTTCGAGCACGCCCATTTTCTTCAAGGACAAGGCGCAGTTGAGGCCGGTCTGGCCGCCCATGGTGGGCAAAAGCGCAAAGCCGCCTGGCACGGCGTAACGCTCCTTGGCAATGATCTTGGCAACGATCTCCGGCGTGATCGGCTCGACATAGGTGCGGTCGGCCATGTCCGGGTCGGTCATGATCGTTGCCGGATTGGAATTGACGAGAACGATCCGGTATCCTTCCTCGCGCAGCGCCTTGCAGGCCTGGGTGCCGGAATAGTCGAATTCACAAGCTTGGCCGATAATGATTGGCCCGGCTCCGATGATCAAAATGGTGGAAATATCCGTCCGCTTGGGCATTTGGTCTCGTCAAACACAGAAAAGGCCGCGCCTCACACGCGCGGCGGGTCCTTCAGCCGAACCCGGAGGCGTTGCCGTTCAGCTGTCTCCCTAGACGAGATCCGGGACAATGTGAACCCGCAGCCGGACAGCAATTAACTCGCCGCGTTCCTGGTTCGCGTGAACTCTAAGAGCATTGGACTGATAGGCCAAATTTCACTTTCGCCGGATTTTCACATCAAGATCGGGCTGGACCTCCAGCAGAAGGCGCACATCAAGCAAGGCGCCGCTTAACGTATCGAAGACATGAGCATCGTCGGTCACACCCAAGAAGGTCACATGCACGATGCCGTCGACGGTTTTAATCTCGCTCAGCTTCCCGCTCCCGTCCAGAATCCGCTTCTCGATCGCATCAGCAAGAGCGCGTTCAACTTCGATCACGTCCGCCACAAACACCTCCTCTTTTGAACATCACCTAGATAAGCGGCTTTTCGCCGGAACGCGAGTCGGCCAGCGCCTCGCCGCCGATCCGGTTACCGGCCCAATTTATACGAGGCTCTGGTCCGTCCCCGGACCCGAGCGGCAAAGCGGTAAAGCCTTTTTCGGAACCTGAACAGACTTTTCCCTGGCAAAGCAGAAGGCGTAGATCTATCTCGGCGGAATCAAATCTTGTGACGAAGGCTACTCTTCCCTTATGTTGCAAAAATGAGCTTTTATCCACAAGGCGGTTCGCCCGCCCCCCGTCAAGATCAGGGCTCCCAGGCTCACGGTGCCAAGATCCGGCGGCTGCATGACGATCACGGCGATTTCGAGCAGTCCGGCAGGCGGCAGAGGCGGCGGTTTCGCGCGGTGCCGTTACGCATCATCGTACCCAACCTCGTTACATTGCTCGCACTCTGTATGGGGCTGACAGCGATCCGTTTCGCAAGCGAAGGCCAATACGAAACAGCTGTCGTCGCAGTCATTGTTGCTGCCATTCTGGACGGACTGGACGGACGCATCGCGCGGGTCTTGCGCGGCACTTCGCGATTTGGTGCTGAACTTGATTCGCTTGCAGACTTTGTCGATTTTGGTGTCGCGCCAGCCCTGATCCTCTATTTCTGGGGCCTGCACGAAATGAAGAGTTTCGGCTGGTTCGCGGCGCTTGTTTTTGCGATCGCGGCAGCCCTGCGCCTCGCCCGCTTCAATGTCATGGCCGATGATCCAAACCGGCCGCCCTGGCAGGTTCATTTCTTCACCGGAATGCCAGCGCCTGCTGGCGCTATCGCCGGGCTCTTGCCGCTTTATCTCAACCTTTCCATTCTGGCGGTTCCCAATGTGCGCGCCCTGGTTCCTTTTGAAATCGCCTATGTCTTGACCGTGGCGCTTTTGATGGCGAGCCCTATCCCGCATTTTTCAGGCAAAAGGATCGGCCGGGTGCCCCGCGAATATGTGATCGTGGTCCTTTTTGGCGTGGTCACCTGTGTTCTTTTGCTTGCGATCTTTCCGATGGAAATGCTGATCGCTCTCACCTTGATCTACCTTGCGACGATCCCCTTCGCAATTCGCCGCTTTAATGTTTACGCGGCCCAAGAGACCGCACGGCAGACGGCCGCAGCTGGGCCGCAACCCCACTCTGTTGAGCAAGAGCGGAATTGATCTCCGGGTAAATTGTCAGGTCCAATCTTTCCGGCCCGCCTTGAGGCTGCTCGCCAGTTCACAAAGCCG
>Ga0070738_10001952_pt1 | contig 35726 bp, 31 predicted proteins | sample Coa_R2_2_FD_66446 | JGI IMG/M metagenome (GOLD analysis project Ga0070738, IMG submission 66446) | Surface soil microbial communities from Centralia Pennsylvania, which are recovering from an underground coalmine fire - Coalmine... | ecosystem: Environmental > Terrestrial > Soil > Unclassified ...
GTGCTCTTCGCTGGTTTACGTTGTTAACTACTGTTGTGATGCCAGGGATAGCAGCAATAAGCTCACGTGTGTATTGCTCCATCACGGTCGGCTCATCGCGGCTCGTGACAAGGTTGACCATTATCTCGCCAGTCGAGTAGCTGGTCTTAACGACCAGGAAGCGGAGAAGTCCGGTTGAGTTTTCAAGGGACGCATTGGAGGAAGTTTCATCTGGGGTGCTCGCAGGTGCGCGTCTGCCGGAGCCGGGCGAATAAACCCCAAGCTCATTATCTCGCGCAAACTTCCTCGTAAAATTTACGATATCCGTTACGACCTGTTTTGGAAGGAAACAGACCTGCGTATCGATCACTCGATCAAAACGCTCTCGAACGTGGAGGCCGACTGCAAAACGGTCCTGCACATCACCGGAGGCGATTTCCTCATCCAGGAGCCATCGTTCTTCGGAGAACGAGAACTCCATTTTATTGCGATAGTGATATTCATCTCGCGCTGCCAGCACATCGCGGAGAGGAGGACTCGCAATCTTGCCAACCCGTTCGAATAGATCGCGGACCTGCAACTTCTTCCAGTTGAGTTGCGCTTCGTAATTCAAGTGCTGCAGTGCGCATCCGCCGCAGATCCCGAAATAAGGGCAGAGAGCTGGGCGCCGGTCCGGACCCGAAGCGATGACTTCCACCAGCCGAGCTTCAGCAAAATTCGATTTAGCTTTTCGAATCTCGACCAGAACCCGCTCTTCAGCAAGAGCACCCTCGACGAAAATAACGTATCCATCATGTCGACGAGCGACGGCTTTGCCTTCAAAAGCAAGGGAATCGGTGGTTACTTCCAGTCGATCGCCCCGTTCCGGGCGAGAAAGACGTTCCTGAACGGCCGAGTTTGGCGCATGGGTTGTTGGGGCTTCTGTCATTCGACCGAATCAGTTAGGCTGGATATTCGTAAATTTGTAGCAAGTAACGAGTGATGAGTATCGGGTAACGAGCGACAACCGGCTTTTCTCTCAATTTTTAGTCGCCGTTGCCTAAAATTTACACTTCTTTTAACGAAACAACCATACGCAATGAATCTCATCGGAAGACTTGGAATCTCTGCGGCGATCGTTCTTATAGCTCTGGCTATGATGCCGCGCCATGCGATAGCGCAAATTCAACGCGATACGACGCACTGGAACGATGAAGAGCTGTACCAGGAAGAAGATAAAGGTCCACCCACATTCTTTTCCGTCGGTGGCGGATTCCTCGGTGCCTTCTTCAAGCCCGACTTCAGCGGATTCAATTCGAATTTTGCGCAACCTTTCGTTGGCAAGAATTATCGTGAGCAGGTGTGGATGTTCGGCGGTCAAGGCTTCGTAACGATCCCGTGGATCAAGAACTTCCGTGTTGGTGGCATGGGCTATAGCGGCACCAGTACTGATTGCGGCTGTATCGATACCGTTCTCAATCAGGTCGATACGGTTAATCGGTTTCTTACCTATCAGGTCGGCTACGCGGCTCTTACACTCGATTACGTTTTACCATTACGGACGGGCCGCTTCCACATTGTGCCGGGCGTAGCATTAGGGTATGGTGCAGTAAATATCTTTGCCCGTCAGGCGCGTAATCGTGTCGGCGAATTTAATATTGCTAACGATTTTAATCCGCCGTATCAGCCCTACACTTCCCACACGTATTCTTCGAACTTCTTTTTATATATGCCGCAGCTTCAGTTCGAGTATTCGCCGGTGGGTTACCTGATGTTCCGGCTAACGGCCGCGTATCAGGGAACGTCGATGGGCACCTGGACCTACGATCAGGGCGTCGGCTTAGGTAGCACGACGGCCTTTAATGGTATTAACGGCTCGGGGCTGCTATTTAGCCTGGGAGCTTTTGTGGGGCTTTTCCAATAGGCTTAAGCAGATTAATGTTTGTGGAGAACTCGAGTGATAGTTTACGGCTAATACGCGTTTAGGTATCCGTCGTACTTTTTTACAGAGTTACTTTTAGAATCTTTATGGCAGAAAAAGGAAAACAGTTTTACGAAGGCAAAGCGAAAAAACTCTTTACAGTCGTTGGTTCGGACGATCTGGTGATCCAGGAATTCAAGGACGACGCGACGGCCTTCAATGCTCTTAAAAAGGGAAGTTGGGCTCATAAAGGAGAAGTGAACTGCGCCATGTCCAGTGCGCTGTTCAAGATGCTCGAGGCGAGTGGAATTCACACCCACTTTGTCGAGCAGCTTTCTCCGACCGATATGCTTGTAAAAAAGCTGGAGATCGTGCCACTGGAAGTGATCGTGCGCAACATCGCTGCCGGCTCGTTCTGTAAGCGCTATGGTGCCGAAGAGGGTAAGGAGTTCAAACAGCCGACCTTTGAATTTTCCTATAAGGACGATGCCCTCGGCGATCCGCTTATTAACGATAGCCACGCCCTGGCGCTCGAACTCGCAACGGAAGACGAGATCGATCACATTCGTCACACGGCGCTAAAGATCAATGACATCCTGAGGGCATTTTTCCGCAAACGTGGAATTCTGCTGGTGGACTTCAAACTCGAGTTTGGTCGCCATAAAGGCGAGATCCTTCTCGGCGATGAAATTTCACCCGATACCTGCCGTTTCTGGGATGCCGAAACTCGCAAGAAGCTCGATAAGGACCGCTTCCGTCAGGATCTTGGCGGCGTAGAAGAAGCGTACGCAGAAATGTTGCGCCGAGTTAACGAGACTGTATAATTAAAATTGCTGAGTGGAGAATGGAGAGTGAAGAACTCTCCATTTTTCACTCACTACTTTCACTGATGGGGCTGACTCGTTACGGCACAGATGTTCTTTTAGCGGTTCTTGTGATCACGATCGTCTTGATCGGACTCGCGATCTGGACCGATGAGGTGTGGATCAAGTATCTGCTGATCGCCGTCGCTGTATTTATCTGTGTATTCTCGCTTAATTTTTTTCGCGATCCGGACCGCACTATTCAGGCGAATGGTGAGCCCCTTCAGGACCTCATCGTCTGTCCGGCCGATGGTAAGATAGTGTTGATCGAAGACGCTACAGAGCCAGAGTTTATTAAAGGCCCCGTTACTCTTGTTTCCATTTTTATGTCTCCGCTCGATGTTCATGTAAATCGGTCTCCGATGACTGGTGTGGTCGAGTACTTCAAATACATCAAAGGAGAATTCCTGGTCGCGCACGATAGTGCTGCGGTTCATCGTAACGAGCGGGCAATGATCGGCCTGTATAGCAACGGTCATAAAATATTGTTCGCACAAGTGGCAGGCTACATCGCCCGGCGTATCGTTTGTCCGGTAAAAGCGGGCGACACACTGAAAGTCGGTGAACGCTTCGGCATGATCAAGTTCGGGTCACGAGTCGATCTTTATATTCCGAAAGAGGCCCGGATAATAACTAAGGTCGGAGACGTTGTTCGAGCGGGCGAAACGGTCCTGGCAAAATTTTCAAACACAGGTCAGACGCAATGACAAAACGCCGAGCGCGAGCACGCTCGATCATTCCCAGTCTCTTCACTATCATGAACCTCTTTTCGGGGTTTGTGGCGATGAAGACCGCGATGATCGATGGTGATTTCGTTTCGGCCGGATGGTTCGTGGTCATGGGCGGCATCTTCGACATGCTCGATGGCCTCATGGCTCGTCTGACCCGATCGTCGAGCGAGTTTGGCGTCGAACTGGATTCCCTCGCGGATATTGTGACCTTCGGTGTGGCTCCGAGTGCGATCGTTTATAAGGCATTCTTTTACCAACTTTCAGGGATCGGTCTCATTCTCGCCGCTCTCCCGGCAATGCTTGGCGCAATTCGTCTTGCGCGATTTAACGTGCAATTGGTAGGATTCGATAAGGACTATTTTCGAGGGTTGCCTATCCCTTCGTCTGCGATCCTCATTGTGTCTTACGTGACGTTCCATCATCTCGCTCTTTCGCCAGCCGACCGGCTCACCGACCCGTGGATGTATGTGGTGACGATCGGAGCGTCGATCATGATGGTGAGCACCGTAAAATACGATACGGTACCGAAGCCCTCGCTCAAACAGATAACCGCCCATCCATTCAAGTTTGGGATCTACTTTGCGGGGGTAATCCTTGCCATCGTAACGCGAGGGAGCGCGATCTTTCCGCTCTTTGTTCTCTTCGTTGTATTTGGAATCGTGCGGTCGATCGTCGAGCGGATCAGCCGGTTGATCCGCGAGCGTCGAGCTTCAGCGCTGCTGGACGAAGAGGCACTGGACCGAGAAGAAGAATCGACTTTTGGAATATAGCGGGTATAAATATTACTCCCGCCATTGCTCGTTACTTAATGAAATACTACGTTTACATCGCCATAGAGCGTAAGGAAGCGATCCTGGATCCTCAGGGAAAAGCTATCGAGCATGCGCTCGATTCACTGGGCTTTAAGGAAATAGAAAATACTCGCGTCGGAAAGCTAATGCGGCTTACCATTAACGCCGGTTCGCCGGAAGCGGCGCGTGAGATCGCGGAAAGCGCCAGTGCGAAGCTCCTTGCGAATCCTATCATGGAGACCTTCTCGGTTATCCGCGTTTCAGAAACACCGGTCCTTTCCACGGTCGAACCAGAGATCGCATGAGAACTCGAGTAATCGTTTTTCCTGGTTCGAACTGCGATCATGACGCGATGCACGCCGTGAAGAACGTGCTGGGCCAGCCGGATACAGAGTTCGTGTGGCACAAGGAAGAGTCGATCGGCAAAGACGTCGACCTCGTCATCCTTCCCGGCGGATTTTCGTACGGAGATTATCTTCGCACCGGAGCTATCGCCCGGTTCTCTCCGGTAATGAAAGATGTTATCCGTTTTGCGAAGGACGGTGGTACTGTGCTCGGTATTTGTAATGGCTTTCAGGTGCTTTGTGAAAGCGAGTTGCTGCCTGGTGTGCTCATTCGTAATGAGTCGTTGAAGTTTGCTTGTAAAGAGGTGTATCTGAAAGTGGAGCGTGATAATACTCGCTTCACGAGCGAACTGGAACGCGGCGAGGTTATTCGCATTCCGATCGCTCATGGGGAAGGCAACTACATTGCAGATGCGGACGTCCTTGCCGATCTCGAAGCTAACGATCAGGTCGTTTTCCGTTATTCCACTGCACACGGTGAGGTCGTTCGCGAGGCAAACCCGAATGGCTCACTGAATAATATTGCGGGCATTATTAATAAAGAAGGCAACGTCATGGGACTCATGCCTCATCCGGAGCGCGCCTGCGAACATATACTCGGTAGCGCCGATGGACTCAAAATATTCGAAAGCCTCCGCGAATATTTTACTGTTACAGAAACTGTTGCTTAAATAGATCTTAGCACTCAAAGGCTTTTATGGACGTAGGAATTATCATTCAAGCTGTTCTCTTCATACTACTTGCTCTTGCTGTAGTGGTCATTCTTTTTGCCGGGGCAAAGGCAATACCTCGCTCGCACAAGATCAAAGTTTACCGATATAGCCCTCACGGCGATAAATGGATTCTCGGGCGTTGATCGCAACGAAAAACCATTTTCGCAAATTACAGGACGCTCACGAACCTTCTCTCCATTAGGCCAGTTCGATGAACTTGAAGAGGATGTCGTCGCTATATGTCGTACTCCTCTTTATGGTCCAGTGGAATTTATAGAAGCAGGATCATCCATTTATCTAGGAGAACCGATACATGTTTCGCAATTTAGGCCCGTTTGAACTGCTGATCATCGTCCTTATCATTATGGTCCTTTTCGGCGGCAAGAAGATACCGGAGCTTATGCACGGCCTCGGTAAGGGCATTAACGAATTCAAGCGTGCAACGCAAGGCGGAGACGAAGCCGCAAAGGCCCCGGAAGCGCCAAGTTCGCCAAAAGCGTAAAAATCTCCTCGCTGCTAAGTGCTGAGTGCTTAGCATGAGGAGTAGTATATTACGCTCAGCATTATAGCATATAGCACTACTGTGTTTGAAAATGTCGGGGGAGGCGAGATCCTCCTTATTTTGCTGGTAATACTTATCTTCTTCGGACCAAAGAAGATACCCGAACTTGCCCAAAGCTTAGGAAAAGGCATTCGTAAATTTAACGATGCGAAGGCCGGCATCGAAACACAGGTCAAGACGGCGATGAAAGAGCCGTTGGAAGCAATGACCGGTGTTAAAGATGGCCTGCAAGCAAAATTGCGTGAAGCTGCAGAGCCATTACATGCGGAGCTAAAGATCCCTGCAAGCCAGGCACAGCCGGCGCCAGCTACTCCTCTTCCTATCGCTCCGGAAACGCAGGCGCGTATTCCCGAGGCACCTCCTGCCGCTTCGATCCCAGAACACGAAGCATAAACCTATTTTTCTCTTGGAATTGACGAGTCACCCGAAGGTGGCTCGCCGTTAGCACGCCTGTTCCCCGGATTTATCTTCATTCACCTGAATTCTGGTGCGAAACATGAATTTAGGAGTTACGTTAGAAAACTGCCACAGATTGGGGTAATGTGTATCACAGTGCTCTGTGAAACTCCATCACTCGGTACACGTTACTCATCCGTACTCTCAAAGAAGTTTAGAAGTTTATAGAAGAGGAAGATAATGTTACGAAAACGTCCATATATAGCAGCGATTTTTTTAGTCGTGCTCGGATTGGTATTCGGAGCAACGCTCGTTACCGGGTTCGGTAGCTGGAAGGGAATGAACCTCGCCTTTGGCGCCAGCGACCCATCCCTCGGTGGCCCGTTGCCTTCGCTGCCGAACGATGCTACGATAGCAAATTTAAACGGCTCCTTTGTCGCCATTGCGAAGGCCGTACAGCCAACGATCGTCCAGATCAACGTCAAGACCGAAGCGCCCAAGATCTCGAAGAACGATAAAAATAATCCATTCCACTTTTTCGGATTTGGTGATAATGGAGATGACGAGGGCATGCCATTCCAATTCCATATGCCTCAGCAAGGTCCTGAGGAGGGCATTGGATCCGGCGTCATCATTACTACCGATGGATATATTCTTACGAATAACCACGTCGTAAAAGATGCCGCGAAAAAAGGTGGCGTGCAGGTGAAGATGACCGATAAGCGAGTCTTCGACGCTCGTGTGATCGGCACCGACCCAACGACCGACCTAGCCGTTATCAAGATCGATGCGACCGGGCTTCCGGTGGCTGCACTCGGTAATTCCGATGACATTGCGGTAGGCCAGATGGTCTTCGCTGTTGGCAATCCGATGGGACTCGAGTCGACGGTGACACAAGGTATTATCTCGTCGCTCGGTCGTCCGGTAAATATTTTCGATCGGAGTGAGACGAACAATTATGGCATCTCCAATTTCATCCAGACGGATGCCGCGATCAACCCTGGTAACTCCGGTGGTGGATTGTTCAATATCCGTGGTGAGGTCGTCGGTATCAATGCCGCGATCGCGTCGCAGACTGGTACTTGGATGGGATATGGTTTTGCGATCCCGATCAACCTTGCGAAAGAAGTTGTAACGGATCTTATCAAGACCGGTAAAGTCAACCGGGGTTACATTGGTGTAACGATCAAGGGCGTCGATCAGACGGAAGCTCAGGCATTAGGTCTTGACCGTCCGCGCGGCGTACGTATCGATCAGGTCACGAAGGGTGGCGCTGGTGAAGCCGCAGGTCTGCGAGAGAACGACGTTATTCTTTCGGTCGATGGTCGTGAAGTTGACGAGTCGAACCAACTCCAAAGCCTGATCGCAATGCATCATGCTGGCGATCATGTTACGCTCCGTATCTGGCGCGATGGTAAAGAATTGGAAAAGACCGTAACGCTGAAGCCGCGACCAGAAGCGAATGAAGTTGCTTCCAATGATACCGGTTCAGACGAAGAGCAATCGACCGAGGAATCGGCCAGCAAGTCGACCGCAACGCTTGATAATATCGGAATGACGGTGCGCACTCTGACCCCGGAAGAGAAGGATAAATTTCATGTATCGAATGGGGTAATGATCACCGATATTCAGCCGGCTTCGGAGGCTTTCGATCGTGCGTTGCCGCGCGGTGCTGTTGTTACGGAGGCTGCTCACCAAAAAGTGAAGAACGCCAGCGACTTTGAGCGAATTGTAAATGCCAATAAAGGCAAGGCAATGGGACTCATGGTCACCGACTCGAAAGGCGATTCTCATTTCTACGCACTTCGAGTACCGAGCGAGTGATCGTTTTTGAAGATATTATAAGGCTCAGGTTTTACAACCTGAGCCTTTTCGTTTTTGGGAGTGATTGAGCTATTTGGCGGGTTGTCCCGCTACGTCTCAGCTTAGTTCGCATTGGGCGGCTTTGCATTTGTCGGTGCGAAGCACGATGTTCGAATATGTCCGCATCGAAGCCCAATAAAAGTGGCTATGAATCCCCTTTGCCATCGATATCTTAACCAGAACATTCTGCCGTTTGTCGGGCGGGAGGCGGAGCTTCGCCGTTTGCAGAATCTTTTTCGAGAATTTTTAGAAGAAGGCGAGTCGAAATACACCTTAATTTCGGCTGAATCCGGGGGCGGTAAAACGCGGCTCGTCCGTGAATTTGAAGAGCAATTGGCCGAAGAATACGGTGAGACGTGCATCATCGTCCATGCTCGATATTTAGAGGGCAACGTCGCCGCTCTTACGCCCATTATTAACGCATTCGATGCATGCCTCGCTCAGCATGAGAACCTAAAGCAATATCTGCGGAGTGCTGGCTTGCTGCGCCAGGACCATCTTGCGGTCGGCAGTGGAGAAGACCGATTGCTCGGTGGAATATTGAAGCGCGAAGCGGGGCCACCGCCCTTACAAGTCCTGCTCGATTCTTTTAACGAGATCGCGCGCCGCTTTCCACTCGTGCTCATATTGGAAGACATCCATAATATGGACGATCTTCCACTCTTTGACCAGTTCTTTCTCGGTCTTAGCTCCTCCTCAAAATTTGTCGTTCTTACTGAGCGCACCGGGCGATCGACGAATACTTCTAATGGCGATTCCGCTTCGCCCTCAGGCCAACGCCGATCCTCCGAGCATCTTATTCGGGAGATCGCTCTCCGGGAAGAGCGTACCAGTGATGTGATGAATTTAACGGACTTCGATTCTGAAGAAATTGTCCGTTTGTTCCAGATCTTATTTGTGCTCGAGCCAAGCGCACAAATGCTCGAAGCGGTAAAGGCGCGTACCGATGGGCGGCCTCTTAGCCTGCGTACTATGCTTCGTCAGTTAGTTACAATGGGTGCGCTTACCTACGATCACGGTCATTGGGCGGAAGACCGGACGGTCGTGCTCGATGGCGTAGCGGCAGATACTGGCGAACAAGAGGTGCTGGCACGATTCCAACGCGAGATCGAGCGATTGAACGAGCATGAGCAACTTGTTGCCATGCATGGCGCCTTACTCGGTGAGCAGTTTGATGTGCGTTTGCTACGCTCGCTCATTAAGCATCGACTTGGTGAAAGAGATATTTCCGATGAGCTGTTTCAGCGTGCGATCGATCTGTTGACCTTTAAATCGATCATACGCCGGGCGACGCCCTCTATTTCGTTTTCCACGTCGGCCGATTCTGGTAATCGTCAACAATCCGAGATCGCTGGTGCATGGTGTTATGAATTTTCCCATGCTCACTTTTGGACGACGATCCTTCAGAGCGCCCGAGATGCAGTAGCACATGAACACGATCTGATAACCACGATCGTATGGATCGCCGGGCAAGAGCATTTACCGCTATATAGCAGCGCGTTTCTCACGGTTACGGACCCTCCGTACACCTTGGCGAAGACACCCGATGTAACGAAGCGGGTCGAGCACTTTTTGGTGTGGGCCTCACACGTCGTTCGTTCGATCTGGTCGCAGGAGCCGCAACAGTGTTTACGGTTGCTTCTGGGCATGCGTCCTATGCGTGACGAGATCACGTGGCGCTTTGGGCCCGACCTGAATGAAGATGCAATGGGTGCCCTCATCGATCTTCATAGCCTGCTCGTCGAAGCGTTCTTCCGCAACGGATCGACCGTCGAAGCCGAACGAGATCTGGAACACGGCGCAGTTCTTGAAAAATTTATTGGTTCGGCCGCCCATTATTCTGTAGGATTCAAAGGAATTGTAAAAGGGAAGATCGCCACACTTCGAGCATTGTTGTTTCACTCTCGAACGTCGTATGCCGAGTTCGAGCGCTGGTCGAATGAAGCCCGAGCTGCATTAGAAGAAGTACCCGAATCGAATCTCGAACGCGCCCGATTACTGACGTTGTTGGCTCGCACGAAAGTACAAGCACTTCTCAATACCGGACGATTTAAAGAGGCGGATGCTCTGATCGAGCAGGGAATGCCGATCGCGAGCTTGCTTGCCGACTCTCGGTTCGATGAGTATTCGCTCTATTACCGCGTTGCTGTTACCAGCAAATTAAAGCAGGATCAAAACGAACAAGCTGCTGAACTAACGAGCCAGATCATGGCGCTCGCAAAGCAACATGGCAATACACTCGTAGAGACCATGTTCTTATTCGAAGCGGCGCTCGCATCCTTTGGCAAAGGAGATATAAAAGCTGCGACCCAATATTGCGATCTTGGTATTGTCAATGGCCGCCGATACGGTATTCGCTTTGTCGAGATCATGAGCTATCTATGGCGAATGATCATCGCAGGCGTGCAGCAAGAAGTAGAAAAGATCAAAGAGTGCTCTCAACAGCTTTCGATATTGGTAGAGGACGCGCGTGTTGTAGCTCAATCGCCAAATCTTTTGCAACGCATATCGCTCATCGAAGGGCGAGCAACGGCTATGAACTTTCTCGGCCGTTATCATGCCGCCCTCGAATTTGCGGATGAAGCGATCCAATTGGCAGGCAGTCATCAGCATGACTCATTCGCAGCGTGGGCTCAGAATGAAAAAGCGTTAGCCTTGATCGGCCTCGGACGTTTCGAAGAAGCTCTTTCGGTCGCGATCGCGTGCATTCAATTAGCCGGTGAAAATCGGTTAGCTGAACGAACGGCTCGAACGGCATTTATTATGGCCTATGCCGGACTTAACCGTTTTGAGGACGCTCGTAAAGAGGCGGAGCTCGTTCGAGGCGATTATCGCGAGCGAAACCCGTATTATCTGCGATTCGCGTTAGCTGAGGCACGGTTGCTTCGCCTCTCGCAGAATCGAGCACGTTCACAGGCCGAACGTCAGACCCTTCGCGCTCAGCTAACGGCACGAGTAGAGGAAATGATGGATCTCGCAGATTCATGGGACGCGCCGCTCCTGGTAGAGCAAATACGAAAGGAGTTCGAGGAGGTTATTCCCAAACGTCGAGCAGGAGAGCAAACGACGCAATCGATCTTGGTTACCGGTAGTGCGATCGTAAACGAAAATAGTATTAAGCCTACGATCCGCCTGTATACATTCGGTTCGCTTCTATCGGAACCCATAGACGAGCGGTCGAAGGACATCGATGAAAGTCCGGACACCAAAGAGGTTCGTTCGCGTGATCGCGACACGAAGGTACGACAGCTTATTTCGTTGCTGGTTTCGGCACGTGCGGAGGCAATGGAGGCGCGCATCGGACGTACGAGCAAAGGGGCGATCTCCCGGGAAACATTGGTCGATCTGCTGTGGCCGGATTCCGATAGTTCAAACGTTCTCAATGCTCTTTATACAACAATAAAACGCGCACGAGCTTTTCTTGGCGGGCCCGATTCGATCCTGCTGAACGAAGATGGTTACGTTCTGGGGCCGATCGTTGAAACGGATTGTGAAATGATCATTCGGCATTATGCAGAATCCCGCCAGGCGCGAAAACGTAATGCGCTTTTTTCGATCACATTCCATTACGAACAGATCCTGAAGCTTTCCGACCGTGGTCTTTTTATGGAAGGGATTTATGGCAGTTGGCTCGATGGCCTTCGTACTCGCCTGACCACCCTACGTCGGACGGCGGCCATACGGCTTATTCAAACTGAACTCGATCGTGGACTTCTCGAGCGTGTCGAAAGTATTTGTCACAAGCTTCTTGCCCAGGATGAATTTGACGAAGAAGCTCTTCGAGGGTTGCTGATTGTGAGTGCCCGACGTCGACAGACGACTAAACTTGTCCGCTTATTCGACGATTATTCCCGCAAACTCAAGACCGAATTCCGCACGGACCCCTCCCAGGAACTCCGTACCCTCTATTCCAGCCTGACTGAACTCGCGTCCGAGCAGGGATAATGATCAATTGACCCGTTTCGCTACATAGGAACGGAGATTTATTTCAATTTGAAATAGTGCATCTTATAAAGCATTACCAATTCCTCGGCGGATAAAGATTAATTTAGAAATTATTGCCAATTTTAGCTCGGATTCGGCAATTATGGAAAATCTTTAAAAGAGATTTCAGGTGTCAGGGCTCTTGACAGCATAGGGATTATCTTGTATGCATCAAGAACACAGTATGTCAAACGTCGATAATGCTCTTCGATGCTGCCGCTGGTTCTAAGAGGAATTCATTCATTTTGAATACGATGCTCAAGTCATGTCCATCCTGCTCTTACATCGGAAACGATGGTGAGCATATCTGCCCATTCTGTAAAGCAGATTTAGCCGTTGGCCGCCCACGCCGAACGGCTGTCCCACTACCACTGCGGAGCTTTGGGGGCCGTCGCATGTCGTCTCCCGGTTTGGTTGCCTGTTTTAGGAGTAAGAATGCCGAGCAAATGCCCATACTCGGTAAAGTCGATCAGTAATCACATTTTGCCAACGCCTTTACAACACTACTATGAAATCCCCTACAATCCTTTGGCTTAAGCGAGTGGCCTTCGCTGCAATGGCAGCAACGGCTCTATCCGCTTGCGCTGTAAGTCCGGAAGGCCCTGCCGGACCGGGAGCTTCCCACGGGACCCTGGGTTCGAGCAATATGTCTGATTACTACTATCATAAAGATGCTGGCTGGACGTATGTTTATCAAAACGTAGAGAATATCTACAACAATGATGGCACGACGACGACGCTTACCGGTGCGAACGATACCGTTCGGACGCTTGGCTTCGATGGTCTTGCATCGAATGGCGATTCGTTATTCCGTTATCAGGTTACCTACCGTGTGCTTTCAAAGTATGCAGGTCGTCAGCCGTTCGATATCTACTATGTAGGATTGAGTGGTAACACGAGCAGTTCGAGCAATGGGTCGAACGGTGCCTTCGTTGCCGATGGAGTTTCGCTGAATAATATGACGCCAATGCAAAAGCGTCCGCGTCCTGTATCAACGGATACGATCCTTGCTGGTATTGCTGGTCTTATTCGCACACGTGTCGATGATTTCAGCAATGTAGGAAGCTATGTCTGGCAGGTGGATACGTTGTGGTGCAGCTCCCATGCGGATTCCGTGTTTATCTGGGAGCATGCAGGTTTGACGGGTCCTATCATCAAGGAGCGTTGCATCTTTACCCAGAATTTTTCGCAGAACAGCACCTGGACGTATGACGTCATTAATAATCCGAACCCGACAACCTCGTGTGTCGTCGTAACTCCGAACCAGTCGATGACGTGTTCAACTGGCACGTATCCGTATGTTGTCGATATTCGCATCAAGACGAGCGAAGTCGACGATAAGAACTTCAACCGCGAGTACAAGTGGTATGCATGCGGTGTCGGTCCGGTCGTTCAGTACGATTGGTGGAAGATCACTTCGGATGGCTCGAATACGATTCAGCAAGATTTTACTCGGTCGCTAATCTCACTTACTCACAACTAACGCGAACGAGCTCCTTAAGAGAAAGAGAGAAGAACGGGCCCCTGATGTTTCAGGGGCTTTTTTTTGCTGGTTACTCGTCCCGGATCCTATCCCAAGTGTCCAGTTTTAAGACAGATGCCTCATATAGAGGCATGATTATACATAGTGATTTCAAATTGAAGCTGAGCCTTTTATTTTTAGAAAATTGTTAATGGTTGAGGATTTCGTTTACACAACCCGTTGTTGTGCGAAAGTGTCGTAAGTGTCGAATTGATTGTCAGAATGTTCTTAGTTTTAAGTAGCTCGCAAAAATAGTGACCCTGTTCTAAAGTCCGCGTTGCTACGGATTCTTCGAGTCCATTCTTGGCCTGTTAACAATTTATCGAGTATACACTGATGTTAAAATCATGTGCAACGTGCTCTTATATCGGGAATGATACGGAGCACATCTGTCCATTTTGTAAGGGTGAACTTGCTGTCGGTAAACCCAAACGATCGTCCGGAACGTCAGCATTTCGAATGCATCAGGTTAACGCACTCATGCAGTGCTCCCGGCAGAAAATAGAACAAGATCGTAATCCGCTCGCTGGTTCGGAAGATCGCTTAAAACTAATTGCATAAATTTTTACACGACGAAACTCCTTAATAGATATGAAATCGCGTTCTCTTATGAGACTACCATTGTTTGGTTTTGCAGTGCTGTTAGGTGCACTGTTATCAGCGTGTGCGGTTAGCCCCGAGGGACCTGTTGCTACGGGCTCGTCACACGGCACACTCGGATCAACGAATATGTCCGATTACTACTATCGCAAGACTGCAGGCTGGGCCTACGTCTTTAGTAATGTGGAGCACATCTATAACAGCGATGGCACCACCACCACGCTTACAGGCGCCAATGACACCGTATTTACGCTCGGGTACGACGGTCTCGCTCCGAATGGAGATTCGATGTACCGTTATGAGATATCATACCGTGTCCTCAGTTCGTATGCTGGCCGCGGACAGATGTCCATTCCGTATATATCCTCGATCGGAAACGATGACTCACACGGAGCTTTTGTAGAACCGGGATACTCTGTGAGTGGGATGCAATATTTCTCACATCCGATCTTCCCCGTCTCTGCAGATACGATCGTGGCTGGCTTCGTCGGTGAAGTTCGCACTCACGTGGATGATTTCACCAATACCGGCAATTACGTCTGGCAGAGAGATACCCTCTGGTGCACACAACACCTTGATTCCACCTTCATTTGGGAGCACTGGGATCGGACAGGACCGATCGTGAAAGAGCGGTGTATCTTCATCCGCGATTTCGATGTGAATCCAACCAATTGGGTGTACGACGTGATCAATAGCCCGAATTTCACAACGAAGTGTCAGGTCGTGAATGCGGACTTTTCTTATACTGGCCCCACCGGTACCTACGATCATACCGCAGATATTCGTATTAAAACGAGTGAAGTGGATGATATTAATTTCAATCGTGAATATAAGTATTACGCCTGTTTCACCGGCCCGGTCTATGAATATGACTGGTGGTATGTAACGACCGACGGTTTGACCTCAACAAAGGAGGACTTCGTTCGTACGCTCCAAAAGATTTATCAGCCGTAAGGCAGACGAGATAAAAGTATCCAAGCCCCTGAATTTTCAGGGGCTTTTTTATATGGTCAAATTTTTAGATCGCTCGCTTAGGATTCGTTGGCCGAATATCGATCTCCGAGATCGTGGCATAATCGGGAAGCTGGCAAACCGCGACCACTGCCTCCGCAACATTCTCTGGTCTTAATGCGGCTGGAGCATGAACTGGCTTAGCGCCAGCCTCTGCAAAGAAATCGGTTTCGACGCTGCCCGGGAAAATAGTAGCAACGCGAATATTGAATTCTCGTACGTCGAGAAAAAGCGATTGCATCAAACCTCGTACGCCGAACTTGGAAGCACAATATGCAGCTCCGCCCGAAAATCCATTTTTCCCGGCGAGAGAAGAGATCGTAACGATCGTACCGTTCTTACGCTGCTTCATTCCCGGCAACACAGCCTGAGATGTCAGGAATACTCCACGAAGATCGGTTGCCAGAAGAGAGTCGAACTCGCCAGCCGACATTTCCTCCACGGTCTTGAATAGGCCAAATCCTGCATTATTTACGAGTATATCAATGGGGCCGTTGGCCGTTATTGACAAAGAGGTAAACTGCTGGACATCCTTCTCGTCCGATACATTGCAAGTCTGCGCGAAGAATTGAACAGCAGGGAAGAGGTGGTGTAATTCGTCCTGCGCTTTTTCGAGCGATGCCTTCGTTCGGGAACAGAGCGATAGCTTCAGATCGGCAATTCCTTCCCGTGCAAATCGCTTAGCGATCTCGAACCCGATACCTCGCGATGCGCCGGTAATAAGAGCGTGCATTACAATCTGGATCCTAAAGAGAAGTAAAACCGTGGATTATTCAATGCCAAGGAATGGGTCGCTTTTAATGCAATTCCTGAGGATGGATCTCCGACAAGCCGGAAATTTTCCCCGATACCAAACCGTGCTAAGCCCAAGGGCGTCTTAAGCCCAACTTGTGCACCAATGCCATGCAGCAACGATTCGAACTTGATCTCCGTCGGTTCAGGCCACGTAGAACCAACATCATACCGAACGGATACGAACGTGGGAAAAAAGAGTGCATGGGGAATCGCGATCTGGTAGGTCAAGCTGCCCTCCAACATTTGCTTGCCACGGAGCTCGTATTCGTTCAGTCCATAAAACGACTCCATTCCACCTAGTGCAAACTCTTCCAATCGAGGAAGCAGTTGATCTCCAAACCCAACCCGTACTCGAGGTATCATAGTATGCAAGCTCGAAAGTGGGATAGCCTGTTCAAGCTCAGCAAAGACCTTCGTATAATTGGTACCATGGCCAAACAGGTTTAGTCCTGTTTCTGCATAGCCTCGTGCCAAAGTACCATTATGAGGATAAGCATCATCATCACGGGAATCAATGAGCAGCTCACCACGGGCAGCACGTAATTGGAGGTCGCCGCGATCCGACGCGCTATCGCGTACACTAAACCAGCGTTGATGTTCACCACGCAGTTCAACGGTGATACGGCCAAGCTGTTCAACCTGTCCGCCGGCTCTCAGTCGAAGGCCAAGATCGCGTGACTCACGTACGACGTCGATGATGTTACTCGAAAGCCGGTTCTCACTCGATAGGGTTTGCAAAGAATATGCATTGATATCACGGTAACCGGAATAAACCGTCGCATCGAGCAAGCCAAAGCTATGAAAGAGGCGTGGGGCCGCGATCGTTAGCGAGATCGACCGGGCCAGCGGTCCCAAGCTTCCCAGGATAGAGGATTCGACTCCACTTCCATTGATATTCTCATTCGCCAATTCCGCCGAGAACTCTGCACCAAATTCGTTGTCGGCAAGGACACCTAATCGAATCACATTTCGCGCCTTCGAATGCACGGTCACCAGGATAGCAGGTGAATACGAAGGCATGCGATCCATCCCGATCGTTGTATCATCTCGATAAATATACCGGGTGCCGGGCCACAGTGTATCGTACGATACTTGTAGCAGGGCAAAATCGAACAGGCCAGTGCCTGTCAGATTCTTCAAGGCATGCTCGCCTCGCGACGCTCGAAAGATCTCACCGGTATTGAACGGAAGCTCGCGCAATGCAAAATCAGAATCGGATTCGATATTCCCATGCACGGCAATTCGTCCAATATGCCCTTCGTCCATATAGATGCTTGCCCAGCCATACCGCTTCGAAATGACCACGCTATCGATACGAGCAAGCGAGTAACCGTCGGAGCGATAATCGGTAAGCAACTGCTGCTCGATCGACTTCATGCTACCCGAACGTGTAAGCGGCTTATCCCACAGCGCGGCGTTTCGCACCAAGGCCGAATCAATAACTTGGTCCGGCAATGCAAATACTCGAATCCGATGGAGCGTAGTGAGGAGCGTATCATCTTGCATCGGAGAGGGTGGATCTACCGTCGAAGCAATGACTCGCTCTATCGATGGCAGCATTGTGCGGGCCGCATTTCGACCTGCTTCGATCATTGCAGGTATATTGGCAAAGTCAGTCTCGTCCAATTTACCTAAGGCCGGCGCTATCGTACAATCCGAAAGCTTCAGTTCAGTCGCATCTTGCTTCTTCATCATCAGGGTGACTACCTGATCGGCCACATCCCATGGTGTCGAAATAGCATTGCGAGGTCGTAACGCTGCTGTCGCATTCGAAACGACGATCCGCTCTGCTCCCATGGACTTTGCCACATCCGCAGGAATATTTGCCATCAGCCCGCCATCCATTAAGATCGCAGAATCCTCCGGCAGCGGACTAAACCGCAGTGGTAGTGTAGCACTCTCTCGTAGCGCTTGCGTCAAGTCGCCGCTGCTGAGTAATCGCCGCTCACCGCGAACAATGTCGGTCGTTACAGCGATAAAGGGCACACGGAGATCGCGAAGAAAATCGCGGGGCACGCCGGCGGGCGCGCCAAGCACCATCGAGTTCAACAGCATCGTAAGACGTTGCCCGCTGGAGATCGCCTGGGGAAGAACCGGGTCCAGAAAACCGGTGAACCGAAGCGAGAGCAGCGCGTGGTCCATATCCTTCTGGTTCAGCACGCGCTCCGAACGATGCGATTCGTCCTGGATCTCCAGTACATCCGACCAGTTGATATTCTTCGCAAAGCTTTCGAGCTCCTGCGGAGTGTAGCCTGCCGCATAGAGTCCGCCAACCACCGCTCCGATACTCGTACCAACGATAAGATCGATCGGTACATGGGCGGAATCGAGCACTTCGAGAACTCCGATATGAGCAAACCCCTTGATACCACCGCCAGAGAGCACCAATGCAACGCCCGGGGGGTGGGGAAGTCGGGCCGCTTCCGGCAAGGGTTGAGCACTCGCGTCCCTCTGCCATATCAGCGATAGCAGCACAAAAACCAATGACAGAGCCGAGAGCGGGCGAATCTTCATCCTTCGGATGCCTCGAACACTACCACGCCCGGAGAAATTGCGGCAGACCAAATGCCAAATTATTTTGATTTTGTTTTTTGAATTCGTTTCATTAACCCTTATCTTTTCCTCATTTTGTTAGGTGCCCATAAAAACACCTACAATGTAATACATTCGTTTGGGGAAGTCAAGAGGAAAAAAAGATTTTTTTGAGAGACCATGTGTGCTACCAGAGACCCACAAGCTATTGCCGCTGGGGACAGATGCGACGGGGATGAGAGAGAGAAGCCCCCATGATGTGCATGGGGGACTTATTTGAACGATAGCTGCACGCTCTTTTGGGCGCGAACAGAGCTTGATACTTATTCGTAGAATTGAACACCCGCTCGAAGGATACCGCCCCGATCCAGGGCTTCGCCTTGCACGAAGCCTTTAGTTTTATATCCTGCTTCAAGCATAAGTCCTGCATGTTCAGCGAATTTACATGCAAGGTTTACGGTGGCATAGCCACCACCTAACCATCCGCTTGGGCCGGAGTATGTAAAATATGGAGACAACACTAACTCTGGTTGCCGCCAAAGGCCAAACTTCCCATCAACCGTAAGCACGCCCATCTTCCATAATCCATGCGTTTCAGCATCGAGGCTCACCGACGTTCCTAAATCTGCGCTGCCGGCACCGATACGAATGCCTATTACTCGACCAGATTCGACCAAGTTATTATCGAGAGAATATTCATAGCCGAAGGGCGTCAGATTGAAGCGGATGCCAGGCAAGTATTTCCATCCTCCCAAAGAGATAAACGGTAACGGGCTGTTCGTTTCGCCTCGTCGAAGATACGTATAAAAGAAAGAATAAAACCAATCGAGCGTAAGTGGGTCAGCGAGAGAAGCGAGGGATAGCTGCTTGATTCGGTCAAGCGTGATGTTCGGATTGCGATACTGGACTTGCGTAACGAAGTGTGCAATATCGTTACTGTTGTCGCTAAAAAGGTCATAGGTGCGCAGTGCATAGAGCAGTACGGATAGATGTCCGACAAAATAAATATTCGACTCGCGGTAGTTGATCGAGCCACGTTCGAGTGCACGTGACCGGATTTCGTCAGAGAGCAATTGCTCGGCTTCCACACCACCGATGTGAACTGCATTCAGTTCGTCTGAAGAGTTAGGATAATCCCCATAATAGGTAATGCCGCTGCCTGTACCGTAAGGTGGGACTGTGTGAAGTTCATAGGTAACATGATCGTTACCGAATTCGCGAAGTCGTGCGCCATGACCAAACACTTCGTGCTGAACGAGGTCGACCATGGCATCTTGAATATTCTCCAGAAATATTGTCTTTGTAAGACGATAGAGGCCGCCCAGGACCCTAGAGCCATAGTTATCCTCATCCGAAAATTTTTGCGGAAGGTATTGTTGCTCGTACTCTATGAGAGCCTCGTTTATGGACGCAAGGTTACTAGCGCCCGTAATGCTACTGAAATGATCGTCGAATAAGATCGGATTAATGACTTGTGCGACGAGAAGTTTTGGTGCGAAGACAACACACAGAGCAAGCAGAGCGAACGAACGAATCATGTTGCAAATATAAGATTGTGAGTGTAATCACATTAGAAAAGTAGAGCGAAGAACGAAAGGTCGAGAAATGACTATGGAGGCCTTATGTTCTCAAAAATGTAGCAATTCATTGGGGAGCGGAGTACTCAATCCAACGGTTTACAGTACTTAGGCTTTTTACCAATAGCAGAAAACACCATTGTCTTTACTCGTCGTAGGCTCACTCGCGCTGGATATTATTGAAACGCCGTTTGCAACGCTGGAACAAGCGTTAGGCGGAAGCGCCACGTTCATTTCGTTGGCGGCCAGTTACTTTAATCCGACCAAACTCGGTGTCGTTGGCGTCGTTGGTGATGATTTCCCCGAGCGAGCATGGGACCTCTTCCGCGATCGCGCGATCGATACCTCGGGCATCGAGATCGTGCCCGGCGGCAAGACCTTCTCGTGGCATGGCCGCTATCATTACGACATGAATACGCGGGATACGATCGCGACGAACCTGAACGTCTTTGCCGATTTCAAGCCGCGTGTGCCGAAGCATTTTAAATCGCCCGACTTTCTGGTGCTCGGCAACATCCAGCCGGACCTTCAGCGAGAAGTGATCGAGCAACTGGAAAAGCGTCCGAGACTTATCGTGCTCGATACGATGAATTTCTGGATCACCGGATTTCGAGATAGTCTCGAGCAGACGCTAAAGCTTTCGAACGCGCTCATCGTCAACGATAGCGAAGCACGTCTCCTCATCGAACATCCCAGCCTTATCGTTGCCGGCCGTCGGTTACAGGAGATGCTGGCAGACGATGAGCAGCGGATCGTCATCATCAAAAAAGGCGAGCACGGTGCACTACTGTTCTACAACGAGCATATCTTTTCGGCACCGGCGTTTCCACTCGAAGAGATATTCGATCCAACGGGGGCGGGGGATACCTTCATGGGTGGATTTATCGGGTATCTTGCGCGGCGCGGTGCCGTGAGCTATGAGGATGCAAAACGAGCGGTGATCTATGGCACCGTACTCGCCAGTTATTGCTGTGCGAAATTCTCCACCGAGGGGATCGAAGATCTCTCGATGGAGCAACTCTTAGAACGTTCTCAGGCCTTGCGCGCTCTTTGTTCGTTCGAACTCGAAGAAGGCGAACTCTTGGAGACCTTAAGGTAACGCGGCGTGGTCGCATAGATCGGCGCCGGTTCGAGTAAGGCCGCGAGTTTCGTTACACGCATTGCGCGAACATTGCCTATAATAGCATAGCCGTTCCGGTCGATCGCAAGGATCGGCTCGCGGACTTCCGAGAAATCGAAGCGCATCGAACGCGGTCCCTGGAAGCGGTGCAACACGCGGCGAATAAGTCCTTCCCACAGTGCAGGCACTTCCTGTAAGTTCATGCGGATCTGGTCGAGCAGGTCGGTAGCCGATTCGCCATTCCAGCGAACGACTTTGAAGTAAAGATCGAGAGTGTGTTTGAGCTTCATGTGTCTATTGTTGCTGTCTGTATTTATGTCATTAATAAGCGTCTGGATCACTCTCATCAAATAAAGCACCCATTGTTTTTTGTAGAGAATAGCGGTCAAAGCGATAGGATTATCCCGCTTCAATTCATAATCTGTCAGCCGATTTGAACGGTCGGCAAGAAAACCGACCCAGAACCAGGATTCGCTGGATTGTAAGGATTAAACAGGATTGATTACGAGGATTACCAGGGATAGCTTTATAGCGAAGAGAAAAAAGAGAGGCGAAAGGATGGCGCTGCCATAAATATGCGAGGTGTCTAAAAAAGAAATTTGGAGACGTGGAAACTTTCAAGATGATCGTGCGTTAAAGTGCTTTATAAAACAAAGCACTTTGCATAAAATTGAATTGTAGTCTTTATGAAAACTAACCGTAGTCTTTTGATTCTTGTCTCTCTCATTGTTTCTGTCGGAGTGATGTCATTCTCGATCCTTCAATTAAAGGACGGTGGCCATGCCCGGGGTAAGGGCTTCGATTATGTCGTTCGTGAAAGTATGTTCGCCGGATTTAATGGTGATTCGGCGGCGCTCGAGAAGGCGATAGCCATCTGTGCCGACACCTTACGGGTTAATCCGGACCACGCGGAAGCACTGGTTTGGCATGGCAGTGCTATTTGGTATCTTTCAGGCAAGGCGTTCCGTGCTGGGGATTTCCAGCGTGGCATGGCACTCTCCGATAGCGGGATGGGTGAGATGGACCGGGCCGTTGCACTCGATTCTAACAATGTAGCTGTTATCATTCCTCGCGGAGCTTCACTGCTGGCCGCAGCGCCGTATATTCAGGAGCCGTATGGATCGGCCATCATGCGAAAAGGACTGGGTGACTATGAGCGATCGCTTGCACTTCAACAGCGATATTTTACGAAACTGCCGGTGCATTTACGTGGCGAACTGCTCGGGGGAATTGCAGATTCATATCGCCGGCTCGGTGAGACGGAAAAGGCGCGAGATGTTTTTATACGCATGACCACCGAACTTCAGGGCTCGCAATATGCGAAGTTGGCTTCGAAGTGGCTCAACGTAAAAGACATGCAAACGAATAAAACACTTCAGCCGCCGACCTGCCTCGGCTGTCATACAGAGAATTGAGCACAAAGAATTGAATCAAAAGTTTTCTTTTACTTACGTCTATGGATAACAAAATGTCTCAACAAAGTCCTGATGCAGAACTGCAGTACATACGGAAGATCATTGCCGATAGTCGCACGGCATTCGTCGAAGATGGTAAGCCCTATATCATTTGGGGGCTCATCGTTGCCGTTGGAATGGGCATAACCTATGTTTCTGCCTATACGCAGCGAGATCTCTATACCGGTTTTGTGTGGATGGGGTTAGTGTTATTCGGATGGGCTACGATCATTTGGTATATAATAAAAAAACGCCGTGCGCCGAAGCGTGCAACCAGCTTTATGGACAGAATTCAGGGTGCGATCTGGGGAGCGTGCGGGGGAGCGTTGGGATTAGGCGTCCTACTGATCGTTAGCTATCCACATGCCGCCGATCTACCGTCGATCCACCCCATCTATGCGTGCTTTGTGAGTTCGCTCATTCTCGGCATCGCTTACTTTCTTTCGGGTATTGCCAACGATCTCAATTGGCTTCGCAATATTGGTTTCGCATGGTGGGCCGGAGCCGTAGTTATGTATGTGTGGCCTACCATTCATGTGTTGGGTATCTATGCTGCAATGTTGTTGTTATTCCAGGTGGTACCCGGTATCATTCTTCTTCGCCGGTATCGGAGAATCGTTGGTACCGTTCAGGAGGCATAACTATGGCCGATCCGCTTCTCGATTCGAATTTCGATTATCAGCAATTGGATGACATTATCCACTCGCGGATTCGCCTTGCGATCATGGCGGTGCTGATCTCGATCGACGAAGCGGAGTTTACTTTCATTCGCGATAAAGTAAAAGCAACGGATGGAAATCTCAGCATCCACTTGAAAAAATTAGAAGAAGCGGATTACGTCTCTGTTGCCAAGCAGTTCATTGGCAAAAAGCCGCAGACGACATACAAACTCACCACCAAAGGCCGCAAGGCGTTTCAGGAGTATATCGATCGGCTGGAAGGAATGATACGCCGATAAGCTGCATCAACTAGCTTGGATAGACCTTCGGCATTTTCAACAAAAAAGTTGAAAACAATCGGTCGCGGGCGGGGTTAAACCTTCAGAAATTGGAATAGTCCAATTCCATGTCAATAAGTGGGCAGATGCCGCTCGGCAGGCGCCTCATTGTTCAAAGAAGGATTAACCCATGTCGAATTTGCTACGGTCGTTTTTTCAGGTTGTCGTTGTCTTATCACTTTCAATTCCCTTTGCCGGATATGCTCAATCGGTAGCCGCGGCGAGCGCGATCGAATATCATTTCCCGCTCGATGGCTCTAGCTTCGTACCGACGAACAGCGCGATCATCGTTCGGCCATCGCTTGCGGTCGATCGTTCGAGCGTTTCATCATCGGCATTCCGAGTATCTGGCTCGATGTCTGGGGTGCATGCTGGTTCGGTAAAACTTTCGGATGATGGTAAGACATTGGTCTTCCAGCCGAGCGAACGATTCGCAGTTGGTGAGCAGGTTACGGTACAGCTTGAAAATATTCGAACTACGGATGGCCAGATAGTCGAGTCGAAGTCATTCTCGTTCGACATTTCACCAACGGAGCATGCGACCCAGTCGAACAACAGCGTTTTTGTAGAAGACCAAAGCCCTATCAGCCTTGACGCTCCAGCATCACTACCGTCGGATTGGCCGCAAATGACCGTATTGACGAACGATCATCCTGCTGCAGGCGATCTGTTCGTTGCCTCATTTAGTGCTGCAACGGGGGCTGGAAGCAATCACGCCTATCGGATGATACTCGATTCGCTCGCCAATCCGGTATACTATGCGAAGCCTGCCCGTATGCTCGATTTCGATTTCAAAGTATTGCCCAATGGCCGTTTAGCCTTTTGTGAAGGCGGATACGTTGCTGGCTCTCAGGCCATCATCGATGCAGGCACGAAGTATTATATCATGGATTCGAATTACACGGTCGTCGATAGCTTCGATATGCGACGTGTGAGTTCTTCGTATGTCACAGATTTCCACGACATTCAAATTCTGCCCAATGGCCACGCGCTCATGCTCGGTGTCGACACTATTCCGAACTGGAATATGAGTAAAGACCTGCCGGGTGCGAAATCGAATGCGTTGTTTGTCGGTGCGGTGATCGAAGAGGTCGATAATAGCATTAATAGCCCCGTCTGGGTATGGCGCTCGTGGGATGCCGGCCATTACCTTGACACCGATGCCGTCAATGAGAACGCGAATTTAATGGGTCCGGTGGTCGATGCCGTTCACGCGAATTCCATACAGCAGGATACCGATGGCAATATCCTTCTTTCGTCACGGCATTTGGATGAGGTGTCGAAGATCAACCGTAGCGATGCCAATGGATCGTTCATTTGGCGGCTGGGCGGTAAGCACAATCAGTTCACATTCGTAAATGACTCGATCCATTTCTCACATCAGCACGACGCCCGCAGAATTTCGAACGGCAACCTTACACTATTCGATAACGGTAATTACCGGCATTTTGCTGTAAAGATCGATACTCTGATCGACAGCAGCATAACACCTCCCGATACAATGTACGATACAGCTCATAAGCCATTCGCGCGTGCGTGCGAGTATCATCTCGATATGTCGAACATGACGGCCACGTTAGTATGGCATTACGATCACGATTCGACGATCGAAAGCACCGCAATGGGCAGCGTGCAGCGCTTGGATAATGGCAATTCGCTTGTTTGCTGGGGACTTGCATTTAATCCGGGAATCGGTTTTGTCGATCAACCCAATATTACCGAGGTTCGGCCAGATAAAAGTATCGCCTACGAATTGCACATGGTCGCCCCGGTCTATACCTATCGCGCGTTCAAAGCGCCGTGGAAATCGGCATCGAGTGGAGTTTCGAGTTCAACCGCAGGTGGTCAGCCGATCTTAGGCGAGCCATTCCCGAATCCATCGACAGGAATCTCACGGGTTATTCTGGGCTCACCGAATGGTAAGCCGATCCAATTGAATTTGTTCGATGCACTTGGCAGAATGGTGCGAAGCTATTATTCGGGGTCTGTTGCTACGGCCGCGGCGCTGGAAATTTCGACCGACGGCTTGCCAAATGGCTCGTACCGGCTCGTACTCCAGAGCGAGAGCGGTACAGCGAGCAGGCAGTTAGTGATCGCACGCTAAAATTAAGGATTTTCCCAAAGATAAAAGGGCGGGAGTTGAGACCCGCCCTTTCGCGTTTATGGGCTAAGAACGCCATTTCGCCCTTGGCGAAATTTAACTTATCCCGATTTTATCCGTGGACCTTTTTCAAAAATGTTACGACTTCACGCGAGCCGATGAAGTCAAGGAAGCTGGCTATTATCCGTATTTCCGTGCTATTGAAGAGAATGAAGGACCGGTCGTCCAGATCGAGGGCCGGAAGATCATTATGGCTGGCTCGAACAACTATTTGGGCCTTACGGCCGATCCTCGCGTTAAGGAAGCAGCCATTCATGCCATCGAGCGCTATGGTACCGGCTGTTCCGGCTCTCGGTATCTGACCGGCACTGTCCGCCTGCATGAAGAGCTCGAGGCCGAAATGGCCGATTACTTCCAGAAGGAAGCTTGTCTTCTCTTCTCGACCGGATACCAGACCGCCCAAGGTGTTATTCCGACACTCTGTGAACGTGGAAGCTATGTCGTTAGTGATAAAGATAATCACGCGTGTATTGTCGCCGGTAACTTAATGGCGCGCGGCGCTTTCGGCGAGGTGGTTCGCTACAATCACAACGACATGAAGGACCTGGAGCGCCGCCTTTCGAAGCTACCGGCGGATGCTCCGAAGCTCATTGTAACCGACGGCGTCTTTTCGACTTCGGGTGAGATCGTCGATCTTCCGCGTATGATCGAACTAGCCGCGCTTCATAATGCGCGTGTGATGGTGGACGATGCTCATGCTGTGGGAGTCATCGGTGATGGCGGTCGTGGCACGGCGAGTTATTTCAATCTTGTAAAAGAGACGGACATGACGATGGGTACGTTCTCGAAGACCTTTGCAAGCCTCGGTGGCTTTGTGGTCGGGGAAGAGCGTGTCATCAATTATATCAAGCATCAGTCACCGGCGCTTATTTTCTCGGCAAGTCCGACGCCTGCTTCGGTTGCTGCTGCGCTTACGGCACTTCGTATTCTTCGGGCAGAACCTCACCGCATGCAAAAGCTGATCGACAACGCGAACTACATGCGCCGTGAATTCAAAGCGATGGGCTTTAAGATCATCGAGAGCAAGACGGCGATCGTGCCGGTCATTATTGGCGATGATATTAAGACGTTCGTCTTCTGGCGTAAGCTGTTCGATGCAGGCGTCTTCGTGAACGCCTTTATTTCGCCGGGCGTCATGCCAGGTTTGCAGATGATGCGTACCAGTTTCATGGCAACGCACGAGAAGGAGCATCTCGATCGCATTCTCGAACTCTTCAAGGAGATCGGGGAAGAGCTTGGAGTGCTCGATGAAGAAGAGACGTTGGCTGCAGATGCCGATCTTACACGCCAGGGCGATGCTGAGATCGCTGCAGCAGCGAAAAAACTTGAGCCGCTTCGAAAAGCGGAGCACATTAAGGTGCGGCAGATCGAAAGCCGCAAGGATAAGCTCCGATTTATCCGCTTACCGTGGGATCTCTTCGAGGGTGAAAAGAACTGGGTGCCACCCCTCGAGATGGACCGCATGCGTCTTATCGACGAGGCGAAAAACCCCTTCTACAAGCATGCAACCCTCGCACTCTTCCTTGCGGAGGACGAAAAGGGAAGGACGCTCGGTAGAATAGGGGCGGTAATCAACCACAGCCACAATGACATTTATCAAGATAAGGTCGGCTTCGTAGGATTCTTCGATTGCGTTGACGACCAACTCGTTGCCAACTCTCTTTTTGCTGCGGCAGAAGATTTCCTTCGTTCGCGTGGAATGACCGAAGTACGTGGGCCGATCAGTCCATCCATCAATGATGAAGTAGGGCTCCTCGTCGAAGGGTTCGAGTACCCACCGGCGGTAATGATGCCATATCATCCTGCATATTACAGGACATTATGGGAGCGCGCTGGTTATGGCAAAGCAAAGGATATGCTTGCGTGGCGCATCGATGAGAAGAAGAGCCTTACGCCGAAGATCGAACGTGTAACGAACGCTTTAAAGGAGCGCTCGAAGGTCAATATTCGTCCGCTCGACATGAAGAAGTTCGATCAGGAAGTAAATCTCATTCGCGATCTTTACGGTCGCGGCTGGGAAGAGAACTGGGGTGCTGTACCGCTAACGCCAGATGAGATCACGATGCTGGCCGGTGAATTAAAACAGATCATCGATCCGGATTTCGTTCTCTTTGCAGAAGCGCCAAGCACTAACGGTAAGCCGCAGACCATCGGATTTTCGCTTTGCGTGCCTGACATCAACCAGGCGTTCCTTGCCGGTAAACCGATACCCAAAGGCACCATGAATCTGCCTTCGGCCATTTCGAATCTTATGACGAAGAAAAAAGCGATCGATACACTTCGCATTATTCTTCTTGGTGTCATGCCGGAATATCGTGGCCGCGCTATCGATGCGTTGCTCTACCGTGAGATCATGGAACGAGCGAAAAAGAAGGGCATTAAATATGGTGAGGCCTCGTGGGTACTCGAAGATAACGCCATGATGACGCGTGCTGCGCAGGTGATGCAGGGCGAGCCGTACAAGCGCTATCGTGTATTTGAGAAACCCCTGTATCAGGGCGAAGATAGAATAGGAAATTAAAAATCCGAATATAAAAAAAAACGGGCAATACTATTGCCCGTTTTTTTATTTTAAATTATAGTATTTAATCGCCTTCGCCCGGATTCTTGAATTCCTGATACTTCCCAACCTTCTCCGAGTCTATCTTTTGCTTCTCGACCTCGACGTATGCCGTAGCCGGGTACACTTTCTTCATTGCTTGCTCGACCTCGTCCATAATTCCCGCGGCTTGCATTTGCGCCTGTGCGATACCGGTGATCATGCTCTGTTCCGCAGGCGAAGTAAAGTCGGCGCAATAATTTGATTGAATGAGGTTTGTGTTGTATCCAGAGACGATGCCGGTGATCTGCGCCTTGTCCTGATTCCATGCAGACTGCAAATTAGCGAGGGCTGTATTGACATCGGCGATCTCGTGCTCCATTTCCGCCTCGCGGATTTTATGAACCCCAGGTGGATCGACGATCGATCCAATTCCTTTCGATTTTGCGAGTGCCTTCAATTCGTCTTCGTGCTTATTCAATGCTTGTTGCATGCGCTGATTGTCCGCGCGGATTATTGAATCGATGCTTGGTATGAGAGGAAGGATGGATGGATGAAAGCCCAGTAGTCGGCTGGTTGCTGTATTGGCCTGCTGTGCTAAGCCTGCCGCGGGGGATGCTGCATTAGCGGATGAAGGAGATGAATCATCCGATAGTAAGCCGCCGCCGGAATCGTCATTAGTATTCGATGAAGTGGTCGTGTCAGACCGTTGCGCGGCTGGATTTTTGGCGCGCGAACGGGCAGCGATGGCCTTCCAGTCAGTGCCATTCTTATCCGCCTGCTGCTTCATGTAGGCATTCTGCTCGGCAGGTGTCATCCTCTTCCATTGTGCGGCAAAGGCCGGGTCGCTGATCATCCGATTGGTGAAATCCTGCTTTGTTTTGGATAATCCGCTATCCTGATCGATCACAGAATTGGAAGGCGCTCCTCCGACCCCATGCCCTTGCACATACGCCAATTTCTCTTGTGGCGACATGGCCTGAAATTTCTTTTTAAACGCAGGGTCCTGCATTTGCTGAGCAAAACTGAGTGCCTGTGTATTAGCACCGGGCATGTGTTTCGCGTACTCCAATTGTTCAGTCTTTGATTTGCCAATAGCCGGCTTCATCATATTGGCGATCTGTTTTGCGGAATCGACAGTATGAGCCGTACCGGCATTCATCACTTTCCATTGTTCGTTCGCCGATTTCCAGTCGGCTTCAAAGTTCTTGAATAATTCATCAGCACGACAGCCATTGGCTGTACATACGGCTTTGTCGTGCGCTTCCGAAACTGTTGCAGGAGAGGTAGGCACTTCTTCCAACAGCTTCATAAGATCCAGCTTTGCTACCGATTGTGCGTGTACACCGGACGCAAAGAAAATAGAAATCAATAGGGTAATATGCGAGGCATTCCGTTTCATGGTCGTGATCGTTTTAAACTGCAGTGTTAATTGAGCGCCGTTAGCTCCCAGGCCGTCCGCAGATTCATACCGGGGCTGTTCATTGGCGGCGATTTTATCAGGATGTGAGGCTTTGCCTGTACTTCAGGTACAAGCGTCGTTTCGTCCGACTCTTTGACGGGCATCTCGACGATCGTTTTACCGGTCGCGAGCAACACATTCTTATAGCCCGGGCAATCAGGATAATGTAATGCGACATTAAATTTCATCTTATGGTCCGAGCCGGTATACGTACAATTGAAATCCGATACTTCCATGGGCCGTCCGAACTTTAATGTCGTTTCGACGTGTGGATCGCAGGAGCCGTTACCGGCTGTATCTGTTTTGGTGACGGTGGGACCACTTTCTACTTCGGAGATACAATGGTCGAGGTCGTTATCCCGCTTAAGGTGGAAGGTGACTTCCATTTCGCCGATCGAGTGGACGTCTGCACTCATCATCCCAGCAAGGCACTTGTAGCCTAAACCTGCCGACGCACGGTAACGCCAGCGCTTATCGACAGTATAGATCGTGTAACTGGGATGCTCTTTTCGTCCATCTGGCCAGATGTATTCAGCAGAAATAGTAACGATGCCGATGCCGTGTTGTGGGGCTTTGTAGGTAGCCAATCCTTTTGACGTTTGGGCGATCGTGCCAACGTCGGCATTACCGCCTGGTATTCCATCGACCGACCATTTTGTTGCTGCCATTGGCATATCGAAGTGATCGACCCACGTGTCCGGTCGATCCGAACCTGGCACTTGCTCCACCTCATAAGCATGGTAGGCGGCGACCGAAGATTCTTCCCCGGCAAAGACTATCTTACTTTTAGGATGGTCATGATCGTAGACGTAGACGATCATTTTTACATGCTCGACACCAGAGGGAGCAATTCCTGGCGGTTTAGAAACGGCTCTTTGGGATAAGCAAAGTCCAAGAGCCACAATAAAAATAGAAAGACGACAATAGAGCATACAAAGCAAATATACTACTCGGAGATGCTAATAGCAAGCATCGAGAGAGCATTTCTTTACGCTTACTATAGGGACGAAACGAATTACTATTTTTTAAGGATATTAGGCAAGGCAGCAACCCCGTCCGCTGCATCGAGCAATAACATCCCACAATCCAATCACATAAGCTTATGAAGACCCTAACGTGTGCTCTTGTCGCCGTATCTCTGTTAGCAATGACGGTCCGACCGGCGGCTGCTCAGTTTGGTAGCATTTTTGGCGCGATCAAGAGTAAGGTTGAAGAGAAAGTTGATCAGAAGGCCAGTGAAAAAACCGGTGAAGCGATGGACTCCATGCTTCAAAATCATCCGAAGGATCAGCCGGCCAACAACAATAACAGTAATGGAAGCAGCACAGCAGCGGCTGTTCCGGCTGGAACGTCGGTTTCCTCACCGATCACTATCGCCGCGTACCAGAACTACGACTTCAAACCGGGCGATCGAATCATTTTCGAAGATAATTTTAACGACGACCAGGATGGCGAATTCCCTGCGCATTGGGATTTGGAGCATGGTCAGGGCGTCGTTAATAAAGTAGAAGGCGGTTCAGCATTCCTGCTTACCGAAGGAAATTACGCCAGGGTATTTCCCAAAATGACGAGTGCAAGTTATCTCACCGATACTTTTACCGTTGAATTCGATTATTTGGCTACCGGTGGTAATCCAATTATTTTCTTGCGAGATGCAGATAAGAATGACCACGACGTCAGTTTTGGCCATTCTGTAAGCACCGGATATTTCAAGAATGATCTATCGGGAAATGATATCGGTACCGACAAGGAATATCGCGATCATTGGCATCATGCCGCTCTCATTTACAAGCATGGGCAATTGAAAGCATATATCGATAATAGCAGAGCGCTGGTCGTACCGACCTGTGGTTTTGCGCCCGCTAGTTTACAGTTCGGCGGCATTGGTTCGCAGGAGTCACCGATCACGTTTCGGAATTTCCGTATTGCGGAAGGCGGCGGAGCTAATACGATCGGCAATCTTCTTACCAATGGCAAGTTCGTTACACATGGCATTACGTTCGACGTGGGCAAAGCAACGCTCAAGCCGGAGAGCATGGGTGTGCTAAATGATGTCGCAAAATTTATGAAAAACAATGCGGCCACGAACTTTGAGATCGATGGACATACGGATAGTGATGGCCCCGCCGATAAGAATATGAAGCTTTCGCAGGACCGTGCAGAAGCCGTGAAGGCCCAGTTGATCGCAATGGGTATCGATGCCTCGCGCTTATCGGCAAAAGGCTTTGGAGCCACGAAACCGATCGCCACGAACGATGCGCCGGAAGGCAAGGCGAATAACAGGCGCGTGGAGTTCGTTAAACAGTAACACGACGAACGATTTTAATAGAAAGGGTGTGCTTAGCACACCCTTTCTTCATTTACGGGTCTTAGAATCTTTATAGTCAGTAGCAAAGTTTATTTTCTATGCTTGTCCGGTTCACACCATTAATGATCGTGCTGGTTCTCTTGTCTTCGGTCATGGCGAGGGAGTCTTTTGCACAGCAAAAAGCAGCAAATCCTCGACAGATCCGCGCGAATAATATCGTCAATGCCATGATGGAGCGCGAGAATGCCGAGAATGCCGACTTCAATGCGCATTTGACCGAGCTAAACGCTCACGGATGGCCGCTCGAACTAAAGAATCTCGATACCGCACAGGTTTCATCGAGCGTCTTACGCACTCTCGGATTTTTAGAGTATTTGAAGAAATGCCATGCGTCGAGCGATTCGCTCGACCGGGCATTTACAGATTCCTTGTTCATATTGGAAGCGGAAGCGCCGGGCGGCAAACTGGAAAAGAGCCTGCGTTTGGTCAAGGAGACGTTTACGGAAGAACGTGCCGCCTACAATAATTTTCTGGGGTCGCTCGAGGACCTTTTTAATAGTGTCCTCAATGCGTTGCTTTACCTTCAAAGCGAGCCCTATAAAGTGACGGGCGATAAATTCGCTTTTGTTCATCCCAAAGCGTCGAAGCATTATATGCAATTGATGAAGAAGGTGGACGAAGCTATGAAAGAAGAAACGAAAACCAACGACGCGCTCAAAAAAGCAACCGCTGAAGCCAACGCTCGAGTCAAGCAGCAAAATACGGCATCGGATGACGATTTTATAGAGGAGTAATACAGTGAGCAATAATTTTACCGTTCGTCAAATATCCTCTAAGCGCGATAAGCTGCTTTTTGTAAGAATGATGTGGGATATCTATCGCGAGGATCCCCATTGGGTGCCGCCGCTGGAAATGGACCGAATGAAGCTTATCGATGAGAAGAAGAATCCCTTTTATTCTCATGCCGATGTTGGCTGGTGGTTGGCGGAACAGGACGGTAAACCGGTGGGACGCATTGCTGCGATCATCAATCATAATTACAACGAGGTCCAGAACGAACGAGCAGGTTTTGTCGGATTTTACGAGTCGGTGAACGACCAGAACGTAGCGTCAGCATTATTCAATGCTGCTGAAAATTTCATTCGTGAGAAGGGAATGACCGTTGCCTACGGCCCTGCCAATCCATCCTCGAATGACGAATATGGTCTTCTCGTCGAAGGGTTCGATCGGCCGCCGGTGATGCTCATGACGTATAATCCGCCCTATTATGCTTCGCTCTTCGAACAGAACGGATATACCAAAGACCAGGACCTCTATGCGTACCTGATCTCACAAGAAACGGGGCGTTCGGATAAACTGGTGCGTGTTACCAAAGCTCTTGCCGAGCGCAATCAGATCACGGTGCGCGCGATGAACCCAAAGAATTTTCAGGCAGAGGTCGACCGGATCAAGCATATCTATAATACGGCGTGGGAGAACCGTGGTTTTGTACCGTTCACCAATGAAGAAATGGATTTCCTTGCCAAAGACCTGAAACAGATCTACGATCCCGAACTCGTTCTTTTTGCTGAAATGAACGGCCAGACGGTTGGTTTTGCACTGTCGCTGCCCGATATCAATCAAGCTTTTATTCAGGGTCGTCCTATTCCGCGCGGCATTGCTAATCTTCCGGTCGGGGTGTGGAAGTTACTGACGAAAAAGAAATCGATCGATACGCTGCGCGTGATCGTGCTCGGTGTGTTGCAGCAATATCGTAACCGCGGTGTCGATGCGATGCTCTATCTAGAGACGATGGAGCGGGCAGCAAAAAAAGGGTATCACTATGGTGAGGCTTCCTGGATACAGGAAACGAACACGCCGATGAACCGTGCTGCTCAAATGATGAATGGCGACCGGTACAAAACCTATCGCGTCTATAAAAAAGAACTACGATAGCGACGAACAGAAGCGGTCGCTCTCTTTGTTTGCAGGCATTCTATGACCATCCCAGAGCTTGCAGACCGCGTAAAATCGCGCGACCGACACGCCATCGCCCGAGCGATCACCACGATCGAAAATGACGACCAGTCAACGGGTCGCCTGTTGCGCGAACTGGCCTCGAAGTTGGGACATGCGTACCGCATCGGTATTACGGGGCCTCCCGGTGCCGGCAAATCAACACTTACATCGGAGTTAACGAAGCTCCTTCGCTCGAACGGAAAAACCGTCGGCATTATTGCTGTCGATCCTACATCGCCGTTTACGGGTGGTGCGTTGCTTGGTGATCGGATTCGTATGCAAGAAGTCTCGATGGACGAGGGAGTGTATGTCCGTTCCATGGCGACTCGCGGTTCACTGGGCGGTCTTTCCGCAAAAGCGAAAGATGCGGCAGATATTCTCGACGCTGCGGGGTTCGATTATATCCTGTTCGAAACGGTCGGCGTTGGACAATCGGAGCTCGATATTGCGAAAGCTGCCGATACAACGGTCGTGGTGCTTGTCCCTGAATCTGGAGATGCGGTTCAGGCGATGAAGTCCGGCCTAATGGAAATTGCCGATTTCTTTGTTGTGAATAAGAGCGATCGGGAAGGGGCAGACCAGGCTGTTCGAGCTCTCACGACGATCCTTAGTTTTCGCGTTACGCATGCGGAAGATGAGTGGATCCCTGCGGTCATTAAAACGACTGCCAGCAAGAACGAAGGCATAGAAAATATGCTGCGCGAGATCGACAAGCATCGGGAGTATTTAGAAACGACCGGAAAACTTGCACTCCGCCGCAAGGCTCGCGAGCGTGAGCGAGTCCATGAGCTTATCGAAGACATGTTGCGCATCGATTTTTGGACGCCGGCAAAATCCGCGTTGCTCGAAACGGAGCTGGACCGTGTAGCCCACCACGAAAAGACCAGTTTCGATCTTGCCCACGAGCTTATTTCTGACATCAAGAGACAAGTTGCTTGAGGCGGTCCTCATTTTAGCCTTTTCCCGATTAATGTTTAGTCAGTAGCCGAAGGAGAACTCCTCCGGTAAATAGGCGTTAACGTGCCGGCATGGTGAAGCTCGGAAATTTAGAACTTGGCGAAAAGCTACTGCTTTTAGCCCCTATGGAGGATGTCACGGACATTTCCTTCCGGCTTATCATGCGCGAGCGGGGTGCTGATGCTGTTTATACTGAATTCATTTCGAGCGAAGCGCTCATTCGAGATGCAGCGAAATCCAAGCAGAAACTGGTGACTTCTCCCAAGGAGCGGCCTGTTGCGATCCAAATTTATGGCGGCGATCCGGATGTCATGCGCGAAGCAGCGCAGATCTCCGAAGCGGCCAGCCCGGACTTTATTGACATCAATTGTGGCTGCTGGGTTAAGAATGTAGCGGGAAAGGGTGCCGGAGCCGGACTCCTTAAAGATCCTCCGCGAATGGAGCGAATGGTAAAAGCGGTCGTCGACGCGGTAAAACTTCCCGTGACCGTTAAGACTCGAATAGGTTGGGATCAAAACTCCATCAATATTCTCGAGATCGCTCCGATGTTAGAGCAGGCTGGTGCCA
>Ga0070738_10001954_pt1 | contig 35658 bp, 31 predicted proteins | sample Coa_R2_2_FD_66446 | JGI IMG/M metagenome (GOLD analysis project Ga0070738, IMG submission 66446) | Surface soil microbial communities from Centralia Pennsylvania, which are recovering from an underground coalmine fire - Coalmine... | ecosystem: Environmental > Terrestrial > Soil > Unclassified ...
AGTTGTTTCTACTCCCAATTTCGGCAGCCACGCGCTTAAGAATTTTGTTACGCCACCATAAATGTCTTGCTGGGCCACGATGTGATCACCGGCCTTGACCAGGGCCAAAATGGAAGTCGTGATGGCCCCCATGCCTGATGCGAACAACAGCGCTCCATCGGTGCCTTCGAGTTCCGCGATCGAAGATTCCACCACCGTGTGCGTCGGGTTGCCATAACGCGTGTAATACATGTCGGTGTTCGTGACGCGTACTTGTTCATCGCTGTCCGACACTTCGAAAGTAGAAGTCTGATAGATCGGTGTTGCCAGCGGGCCGCTCTTTTTATCTAAGTTAGTTCCAGCTCGTACCGCTTCTGTTTCCTGTTGGTGTTTGTGACGTTTCATGATGGCGGAGTCCTCGTTCCTTAAAGGGTACTGTCCGGCTCATCCCTCGGCAAGTAGAACAATACGCTGCAATTTATAATCACATTACCTCTATGAATTTAGGACTCCAGAAACGTGTTGCCATTGTGGCTGCGTCCAGCCAGGGCATTGGACGAGCTACTGCCCATGCTTTTGCCGCGGAAGGATGCCGTATTGCCATGTGCGCCCGCGGCGCTAATACTTTGCAGCAAGCTGCTGATGAAATTCGCCAAAAGCACGGAACAGAAGTTTATGCAGAACCGTTCGATGTGACGGACCATGCTGCCGTCCAGAGCTTCGTCGAAGCCACGGTTTCAAAATTCGGCAGTGCGGATATCTGTGTCACCAATGCGGGCGGCCCTCCAGCCAAAGGATTTCTTGCAACCTCTTCGGAAGACTGGCAAAAAGCCATTGATCTCAACTTGCTGAGTACGGTTTATTTTGCTCATGCAGTCATCCCGCACATGCAGAAAAAACGCTGGGGCCGGATCGTGACCATCACTTCTATTACTACGAAGCAGCCTGTGGCCGATCTGGTGCTTTCCAATGCCGTTCGCGCTGGAGTTGTCGGTCTTGTGAAAAGCCTTGCCAACGAATTCGGCAAAGACAACATTCTAGTTAACAATATCGGCCCAGGGTTCACAGCGACTGCTCGTCTTATAGAATTGGCGGCGAGCCGTTCCACCGCGCTCAATAAGAAACAGAGCGAAATTTTCGAAGGTTGGGCCGCCGATGCGCCTTTAAAACGCCTCGGTCAGCCAGAAGAAGTCGCGGACGCGATTGTCTGGCTGGCTTCCGATCGCGCTTCTTACATTACCGGCCAGACCTTGCTCGTGGACGGAGGCATGTATAAGGGATTGTGACCCGTAGTTACGCCAGTAACTCATTGAGTACAAAGTTCGTCCCAATGCTATTGCCTATAAGCCTTCTTATTTAGTACGCTCTTGCCATTGACCACTATTTTGCAAGAAGTTCGCAAATGAGTGGCACAAAACCGAAGCGTTTTATCCACAACTCCATCGCGATGTCACGCGGAGACATTGGCAATGTCTGCTTTATGAATTCCACCGGACGCAATCCCGCCAATAATTTTTTATCCATGGGCAAACGCAGTGAGCATGAAGAAAGAAAGGAAAGTGCAACATGAAGAGTTTTTTCAGGACGTTCTTCCTCGGTAGCTTAGTTTCCCTTGCATTTCTCACTCAGATGTTTGCGCAGGGAGGAGCGACTGGCGCGATATCGGGCGTTGTGCAGGATCCTAGCAGCGCCGTCATCGCAAATGCTCAAGTTAGCATCGTCAATCAGGACACGGGAGTGTTAGCGCGAACGACTACCACGGATGCGACGGGAAATTTTTCAGCTACGTTGCTGCCGGCCGGCAACTACACGGTTAGCGTGAAAAGCGCCGGCTTCGCCGAAGGTAAATTTACCGATATTGTCGTGCGTATCACTGAAACGACGCGCTTGACCGCACGCCTTGCGCCTCAGTCGGTAAAGCAGGCAATTCAAGTGGAAGCGCAGGTTGAGAAAGTAGAGACCAGCGCTGCAACAACAGGTCAGGCCATTGAATCGAGCACATTACGCACGCTGCCACTGGCCACTCAAAACTTCCAGCAGTTGCTCACGCTTTCGAGCGGCGCTCAAAGCGAACTGAACTCCTCCACGCACCTTGGCCGTGGCGATGTACGCATCCAGGTCAATGGCCAGCGCGAAGGAAATAATAACTATTTAATTGATGGGGTCAGCGCTACAGACTACAACGTAGCGGAACTGACGACGACGCCCCTTCCGAACGCCGATGTCATTCAGGAATTTAAAGTCCAGACGTCGCTCTATGATGCTACGCAGGGCCGCAACGGCGGCGGCAACATCAATGCCATTCTGAGATCGGGCACCCGAACCATACATGGCGATGTGTACGAATTTTTCCGCAACACGAAGCTCGATGCCAATGACTATTTTCTCAAACAAAACCAGTTGGCGAATGATCAGCCGAATGTGCGGCCTGTAATTCAGCAGAACATTTTTGGCGGCAGCCTAGGCGGTCCGGTTGGCCCGGAAGCCAAGCTTGGCTTCTTCTTTGTAAATTATCAGGGGACCCGCCAGAAGAGCGGCGATTCTCCGGGAACTTTTATCAGCACTTCCATTCCCATCATACCGGCTGCCGACCGCTCGTTGTCGTCGCCGGCTCTGGCTGCATTGCTTGGTGTGCCTAGCATTGATCCTGTGACGTATGCGTTATTGCAAGCCAAGAGCAATCAGTTCGGTAGCCCCGCTGGAGGGTACCTCTATCCTGCACTGTCTGGTACGCCTGGAGCGACCGGGAGTTTCGCCGTCAGCGAACCCGGCACCTTTAACGACGATCAGTTCACCGCCAACTGGGATAAAGACTTCCGCGATTTCAAGGACAAGATTTCCGCCCGCTTCTTCTTCACTAACTTTAAGTCGGATTTGCCCTTCGGCGGTGGTGGATTGCAGGCTTCTCTCGGCGCGGCAGCAAGTTCCACCGACCTTAACTTTCCATACCAATTACCCGTGCATGACCGCTTTTTCTCAGCATCGGAAACGCATCTATTTTCTGCCTCGCTAGTCAACGAATTCCGCTTTGGTTTTGTGCGTATTGATAACAGCGGGATCAACATTGATCCCATCACTGCCACACAAGTGGGCATCAATCGCCCGACGAACAACCTCACCAGTAGTATTTATAAGTTCACCTTGGAGAGTTCTGGGTTTCAATTTGGCCCCGCGCCGCCGGCCAATCAATATCAAACCCAGAACAATTTAAGTTTCTCGGATACGGTCAGTTGGATTCGTGGTAATCATAGCTGGCGTTTCGGCGGCGAATTTACTCCCGTCAATCTCGACAAAAAATTCCCACAGGTGTTCAATGGGCAGTTGTTTTTCACCAACACGGGCGCAACGACAGATTTCCAGAATTTTCTGGAAGGCGCGCCGCAATTCAGCTTTGGTGGAGGCGGCGTTTACAACCATCAATACATACAGAAAAATTATGCGCTATTCGCTCAGGATGACTGGAAGGCGCTGCCCGATCTGACCATCAATCTCGGTTTGCGCGCAGAATTTCTCGGCGCATGGAAGGACAATGATTGCCATATCGGCAATATCGAATCCAGCCTGACAAATTCGGGCGTGTTCCCATTTGTTTACCCGAGTTGCGTTAATAAATTGGGTGTTGCTGGTCTCACTGGCAATGCCGCAGGCTCAACCTTTGGCAACAGCATTTACAGCGGATTTGGACCACGTGCTGGCTTTGCCTGGGACATCGGTGGTCGCCACACAACCTCTTTGCGCGGCGGCTACGGCATGTACTTTGTGCGTGAGGACATCGGCGCTGTGGACCAATTAAGCTTTAACGCGCCGTTCTTGCCCATCGCTTTCGGTGGCGGCGCTCCCGGCAGTCTGGCAAACTTCTTCTCTGGAACGCCAGCGACGAACCCCAACGCTTTGCCTCCCGCTGGAGTCCTCTCAGCAACCTATTTGCCGTGTTTGGCGCAACTCACTGGATTTATCGGCAATGACACCAACCAGGCTGGCATCTATGGCGGCTGCACCGGCCCCGGCACTGACACCACGCAAAATCTCTTTGTGCTGGAAGTTCCTCACCACTTTGTGGTCCCGAACACCCAGCAATGGAACCTCACCTTGCAGCGCGAACTCCCCATGCAGTGGGTGGTGGAAGTTGGTTATGTGGGTGTGAAGGGAACGCATCTCCGCAATACGCGTGACGCCATTCAATCGCTGGATGCTACTCCCGCTAACCCAGTGTTTGTGACAAGCGCCGGTGGGCAGACTTTCAGCATCAAGACGGATACGTTTGCTAACGCCATCGCGCGTACGCCTACTCCGGGGCTCAATGGATATTCCGGTTACCAGTTGTTCGCCAATGATGCCTATTCGATCTATCACTCGCTCCAAAGCACTCTTTCGCGGCGCTGGGGGCATGGCTACTTCCAGGCTGCGTACACTTTCTCGCGGAACATTGACGCAACTTCATCCGACAATACAGCCTTCAACACGGCTTACAACAGCGAAACCACGGTGGACGCCTCTCGCGGTCCCTCGGATTTTGACCGTACTCACCGTTTAAGCGTCAGCTATGTTTACGATCTGCCAATTTTCCAACATTCGCAAGGTTTCACCCGCGCAGCATTGGGAGGATGGAGCATTAGCGGCGTAACCATTATTCAGTCCGGGATTCCGTTCTCGATCTATGATTCCAGCGCGGGTACGGCGTTCCTTGGCGCGGGTAGCGCACCGCTCGTAGGAGCCAGCCTTGCTCCGGGTGCAACGATTTCCAGTGGGCTTACCAGCGGTGATATTCATCAGCGAGTACAAAATGGATATGTCAATCCAGCGGCATTTGCTCCTGCTCCTTATTTGAACTATCCGGGCGTGCCCGCAGGCGCTTGCCCCGATCCAACCGGTAATACTTGCGTTACCAACTTTGGTGATCTCAGCCGCAACACTTATCGCGGCCCGCACCAACAAAACTGGGATTTCTCGCTCATCAAGCATTTCCGCGTGAATGAACGGCAGGATGTTCGCTTTACCGCGGACTTCTTCAACATCTTCAACCACACCAACTTTGCCAATCCCGCTGTTACGGACATCGAGGCATATCTCGCCAGTCCAACGAACAGTGCCTTTGGCAAGATTGTGAGCACCGTCGGTAACCCACGACTGATCCAGTTCTCATTGCGCTGGGCTTTCTGATGACCGACAAACCGCGTATCGCATTGCTCGAGCGGGGCATGCTATCTGATGCCCCGCCCGAGTTGGCCTCTTTATATGACGCTCTGTTGGCCCAGCGGGGTGTTGTGCCCAATATGTTCAAAACTGTGGCTCATACCCCGGCTCTGGCCATGGGTTTTGCCGCTTTGCTCAAACCGCTTCTGAGCGACGGATATCTTCCCGGCTGGTACAAAGAGCTCATAGCTACTCGCGTCTCGGTTCTCCTGGGATCGCAATACGCCATCGCGGCCCATTCACTTTCGGCTCGACAGAAAGGCGCATCCGAGGAGCAGATTGCAGCAGCAAGTTTAAACTTCGAGGAGGGCTCTTTTACGGAAGCTCAAAAGATTGGTTTCCGCTGTGCGGAGAGAATCCATCATTCCGCTGCTGAAGTCGACGAGGCATTCTTTGCCATTCTTAAGCAGGCATTCACAGATCAGGAGATCATTGAGCTCGTCGCCACCGCTTGCGCTTTTCAGTTCTTTCCCCGCTTTGTGGATGCCTTACGTATCCCCATGACCCCACCACCAGCAGCAACGCGATAAACTAGTTAAACCATGCAACCGATTGCTTGCCGCATTTCCGTGATGTCGGGTGAAGGCGCGCTTGCTGTTTTTGCGCAGGCCAAAGAACTTGAACGTCAAGGACGTTCGATCATCCACCTTGAGCTCGGTGAACCAGATTTTCACCCTGCCGCACCCGTGAACGATGCGTTGAAGCATGCTCTGGACGACGGCAAAGACCGGTATTGCCCAGTTCAGGGCGTACCAGCATTGCGTGAAGCCATCGCTGTGTATCTCCAGCGCACGCGCAAGATTGAAGTGCCGAGTAACAATATCGTCATCGCGCCGGGCTGCAAGATTGCCTTATTTATGGCGTTATTTTCATTGATTGAACCGGGAGACGAAGTCTTATATCCCGACCCTGGTTTTCCCGGATACGACTCTATTACACGCGGTGTTGGTGGAACCCCAATAGCTTTCAGCTTGTCGGAGCGAAATCACCTTCAGCCGGATCCCGATGAGATCGCTGCCAAAATTACGCGACGCACAAAAGCCATCATTACCAACTCACCGGGCAATCCGACGGGAACCGTTTATACGGATGCTGTGCAACGCCGCATTGCTGAACTTGCAGTGAAGCATGATTTGTTTGTTCTCTCCGACGAAATTTACGCACGAATTATTTATGGCGACGAATATCTCTCTATGCTCCGCTATCCCGGCATGGAAGAGCGCACGCTCATTATTGACGGCTTCTCCAAAAGCTTTGCCATGACCGGATGGCGTCTCGGTTACGTGACGGCTCCGCCAGAGATTGTTCCAGCGCTGAAGATGCTCATCATGAATACCTTCACCTGTGTCGCCGAGTTCACACAATACGCAGCGATTGAGGCTTTGACCGATCGTGAAGGCGCAACGCCGAACATGGTTGCCGAGTTCGCCAAACGCCGCGGGCAATTTGTGCGCGACCTGAACGGTGTACCGGGTTTTCGTTGCCAGTCGCCCGAAGGCGCATTTTATGCCTGGGTCAATATCGCTGAAACGGGAACGTCCGCTGAAGAGATCTGCCGCATCATGCTAGAGGAAGCGGGAGTGGCTGCCATTCCGGGAGCCGCATTTGGTTCATCCGGCAAAGAGTTTGTGCGTTTCTCGTTCGCGTCTTCGATGGCAACACTGAAGGAAGCCGTCGAGCGCATTCAGCGTGTTTCATCGGCGTGGCAGCGGTCTGTAGTTCTGAAATAAATCAATCGAGGACACTCATGAGGAAACTATTCGCTCTGTGTTGTCTGTTGCTTTCATCCATCTTTGCCTTTTCTCAGGCCCGCCCTTTACCCGGTGCGGATGTCCCTCAAATTTACCAGCGTCTTTTGCCACAAATTGAAGCCATTCCTATCTTCGATCATCATGCCCACCCCGGCTTTTACGATGATCCCAACGTGGACGCGATGGCATCCCCTCCCGGAGGAAGTACTCCATTTCGTGAGCGAGATGGTAACCCCGAATTAGTGGCTGCTGCAAATGCTCTCTTTGGATATCCCTACGAAGATCTTTCTCCTGAGCATGCCGAGTGGTTGGTCAAGAAGAAGAATGAGATGAAGAAGTCACTTGGCCAGGGATATTTCAGCAGCATTCTCGACAAACTCAACATCGAGCAGGGAGTGGCCAATCGCGCACTGATGGCAGATTATCTCGATCCCAAGCGTTTTGTCTGGGTATTTTTTTCAGATTCGTTTATGTGGCCCTTCAACAATGCGCATGAAACGGCACGCAATCCTGACGAGGCTGTGTACATTCCTTTGCAAGAAAAAATGCTCCATCGCTGGATGATACAAGAGGGCGTGAGCAAACTCCCTGTAAATTTCAGCGATTATCTTAAATTCATTACGCGTACGCTTGAGGACAACCAGAAAAAAGGCGGCATCGCCCAAAAATTTGAGGTCGCTTATTTCCGCTCGATGAAATTTAGCGATCCATCACGTGCTCAGGCGGAAATGATTTATCGCAAATACGTAGCAGGGGGAATACCCAGCGAGCCGGAATATCGAACTTTTCAGGATTACATCTTTCGGTATCTCGTTGTGGAAGGCGGCAGGCTGCATCTTCCAGTGCATATACATACGGCTGTTGGCATCGGTGACTATTTCAATATGACTGAGGGGAACATCTTTAACCTCGAAAATGTTCTGCGTGATCCACGTTATTCGAAGACAACTTTCGTGATGATCCACGGTGGCTATCCTTACGAGCGGCAGGCCATTTGGCTAGCCGCCGCGCAGAATGTCTTTATGGATTCTTCTCTCATGGAACTCATGACATATCCTTCTGCGATGAAAGATATTTTGAAGCAATGGCTGGAAACCTTCCCCGATAAGATCACTTTTGGTACAGATTGTTTCCCGTACAATGAGGTTCTGGGTTCCGAAGAAAGCTACTGGCTTGGTGTACAGTCCACGCGCACCGCATTGGCAGCGGCTTTGGCGGAGATGATTTCCGAAGGCGCAGTCAATGAAGAGCAGGCTTTGCAAATGGCCCATGGATTTTTGCATGACAATGCGGTCAGAATTTATGGGGGAAAGGTTCACTAATGGCAATGAAGAAAAAAGTGAAAAAGAACAAAGCGGTTGCAAAAAAGAAAGCCAGCAAACGCAAAGCGAAACCTTTCCGTGCCCGTAAGGTTGCATTGCAGTATATTCCCTGGAATTCTGTGCCGCTTGAAGATCTAAATCCTCTTTTACAACGCCATTTCGTCGTTGGGCAGGAGATCATGCTCGCGCGTGTGCTGCTAAAGAAAGGAAGCATCGTTCCTGAACATAGCCATCACAACGAGCAAGTGACTTACATTCTCGAAGGCGCGCTCAAGTTCTGGATTGACGGCCGCGTAATCGTCGTAAATGCCGGCGAAGTTCTATTGATACCATCGCACATGCCACACAAGGCAGAAGCACTCGCTGACACGGTGGATCTTGACGTTTTTACGCCTCCGCGCGCTGACTGGATCAACAAAACTGATCAATATCTTCGTGGTGCAAAGTGATCATTCGATAATGTCACTCGCGCCACCACGAACCGCCAACTCACAACTGCGCTGCATCAATTGCGGCGCAATTTGCGAAAAGCCCAGTGCAAACTTCCGGTGTGCCTCGTGCGGGGATTTATTGGAAGTCGCATATCCCGATGTTCAAAGCATGGCAAAGGAGAGCACAAAAGCTCTCTGGCTTTCGCGCCGCACTTCGTTAAATCCTCTGGACCAAAGCGGTGTTTGGCGCTTTCGTGAACTGCTGCCAGCGCTTGATCCTGCCCATGTTGTAACCCTCCGTGAAGGCAACACGCCGCTCTATGCCATGCCGCAGTGCGCTCGTACGGCCGGAATTGAAAATCTCTTTGCTAAACATCAGGGGATGAATCCAACCGCATCATTCAAAGACACTGGTATGACGACCGCAGCCTCTGTAGCTCATTCTGGTGGATACCGTTGGGTCGCCTGCGCTTCGACGGGGAATACATCCGCATCCATGGCCGCTTACGCTGCGCGTGGAGGTATGCGCAGCCTTGTTCTGATCCCGGAAGGCAAGATTTCCTGGAGCAAGCTCTCGCAGTCGCTCGATTACGGCGCAATTACCTGCCAGCTTAAGACGGACTTCGATGGATGCGTCCGTGTTCTCGATGAAGTCGTTCAGCGCATGCCAGTTTATTTATTGAACTCTGTCAATCCTTACCGGCTCGAGGGCCAGAAAACTGCGGCTATCGAAATTCTCGAGCAGTTGAATTGGCAGGTGCCCGATCACATGATCGTTCCAGGTGGAAATCTCGCCAACTCTTCCGCGTTGGGCAAGGCATTCCTGGAGATGAAATCTCTTGGCTTGATTTCATCGTTGCCGAAAATCTCGATTATTCAAGCGGAAGGTGCGAACCCGTTAGTTCTTACCATGCGCGAAAACGGTGGCCGCGAACTCATCGGGGTGCAAGCCGAAACGCTCGCTACTGCAATCCGTATCGGCCACCCCGCGTCCTGGAAAAAAGCCGTTCGCGTGTTGCAAGCAACAGGTGGAACTGTTGAGCAGGTCAGTGAAGCTGAAATGGCGCTGGCCAAAGCTGAAATCGGTGCCGAAGGCATTGGCTGCGAACCGGCATCCGCTGTGACGTTTGCTGGATTGAAAAAATTCGTTACATCTGGATTCGTCAAGAAGGGTGATTTGGTGGTTCTCGTTCTTACTGGCCATTTACTCAAAGATCCAGACTTTACCCTGAATTTTCATCGTGGCGATTTGCTCGCCGATGACAAAGAGGCGAAGATGCTGGCCCCTGCGCGGCGGGCCCCCATTGTTCTCGATGCAACTGTAGATGCCGTCGTGAAGACGCTGGAAAAATTCGAACATCCATGACGGCCAAGCCATTCACGCTCACGCTTCCCGCGACTTCCGCCAATCTCGGCCCGGCTTTCGATGCCGCGGCTTTGGCGCTAAACCTATTTCTTAAAGTACGGGCACGTGCTGCCAGGGAATTTTCTATTCGGGCTACCGGCCGCGATGCCAGTATCTGCGGCCAACTCGAAAACCATCTCATCCTCAATACTTACCGGGAAATTCTGCAATCCGAAGGTAAAGCTATTCCGCCACTGGCCCTACATATTGATAATCAAATCCCCATCGGCAAAGGCTGCGGATCTTCTGCCTCCGCAGTTCTTGCCGGAGTCGCCCTCGCGAATCATTTCGGGCGTCTCCGCTGGGAAGCCAGCCGTATCATCGGCGAAGCCGCGCGGCGTGAGCACCATCCTGACAATGCAGCCGCTTGCTGGACTGGTGGTCTCGCCGTTGCACGCATGGTTGGCGATTCTGAAGCGCTTGTCGCGGTAACCCGCCCAAAAGGAAAGTGGCCTCTCTTGTTGGCTGTTCCTAACCAGTCGCTATCTACCGAGGAGGCACGTCGTATTCTGCCCGACACTTATTCGCGAGCAGATACCGTGAACAATATTCAAAATTCCATGCTGTTGTTGGTTGCATTCGCTCAGTCTCGGCCTGAGCTTCTCGCCACAGCTCTCGGCGATCGCATGCATCAACCCTATCGCGCTCATCTTTGTCCGCTCTTACCCGCGATGCAACTTTTTGCAGGGGCAAAAGAAATACTCGGGGTTGCTTTGAGCGGAGCGGGTCCATCTGTCCTCATATTTCTGCATCCCAAGGCCAACCTAAAGCGGGTTCGCGAGAAGGTGGCCGCTCATCTGCGCAACCACAATCTCCCCGCAGAACTGATTGCAACCGCGATTTACAACCATTCTGCGCGCAAGCAGCGAAAATAAAGAAATAAAAAAGACCGGCCGTAGCCGGTCTGAATAAAATTCATTGATTATTTTATTGTCTGCTCGCTGGCGGGATAATACCGTTCATCCGCAAATATTCCACCATCTGCCCGTAATGATCAAAAGGATGCTGCGCCGCCAGCACAGCGATCCCCAATCGTGTGGCGGATTCTTTGCCTCCAAACGGATTTGGAATCGCAGTGACAACATTTTTCTCGTTAATGCTTGCAATCGCTTTGTGAAGATAAGCGAACGAATCCTTCGTGAATTTCATGATCTCGGCTTTGGTTTTTACCGACTCCGGCCCAACCCAATCGTCGTCAATTGCAACTGGCGGCTTCTCGCCCAGAATTGCTGCACCCAGCACATAGTTGCCGGAAGCCACATGCTTTACCTGCCCTCCGAATGTGCGCACTCCTTTGAATTCACCATTGGTTGGCGTAAAAGAATATTTATCCTCTGGCATTGCGTCCGCCGCGGAGACAAATTCTTTTTCGACTCCACTGATGCGGTTATCTAACACCTGGGCGATGGACTTTGGACTTTCCTGCGCCCAAATTGTTCCAACGCATGCCAACATCCACAGCGAAATTGCCAATAACTTTCTGTGCCCCATATTGCCTCCTTGAAGTTTGGTGAAATGAGAATTTGTGAAAATGATTTGCTAATTGTGCTCAGCTGTCATGCCTACTCGGTTGTGTTCCAAAGGAAATCTGCGTACCGCAAACAATCCTACCGTGATTGTCAGCGCGGAACAAAGCAATGCCAAAGGCACGCCGATTTTGTTTGCCAGGCCTCCCCACACTGCGCTGCCCAATGCCATGCCGCCTTGAAGTACCAGCAAATACATGGACAAACCTCTTGCACGCAGCCAGGATGGCAGCATGGTCTGTGCTGCAACGTTCAGACATGCCAAAATCGCAATCCAGGCCGCACCTGCCACAAACATGACGGTGCTTAACCATCCGAACGTCTGGACATATCCCGCAGTCGCAGTCATCACTGCGAAAAGCAGGGTTGCCATCATCACCAACGAATCTACGGAAAAGTGATGACGTAATCGCGGCAGCACCGCAGCGCCTGCAAGCGCACCCAGACCAAAATGTCCCAAGGACAATCCAAAGCCAGTGGGCCCATGCGGTCGTGCGAGAATCGGCAGCAGCGCGAGTAATGAACTTGCACCGATGCTAAACGCTCCGGTGCGCAATAACACGCAGCGCACCACATGCGAACCGCGTGCTTCCCGAAAGCCATGCAGCATCGCATCGCGCACGCGCCCGGTATCTACGCGCTCGGGAACTTTTCGCTTCCAGCGGTACAAAAAGAAAATCACCCCAAAAAAAGACGCGGAATTGAGCAGAAACGCCACTCCGGAGTTTGTTGCCGCAATGACCATTCCGCCGAGTGCCGGGCCAACGGCCCGCGCTACATTAAAACCCACCGAATTGAGTGCGACCGCTGGGGCATGATTTTCCGCCGAAACCACCTCCGGCGTAATAGCCTGCCATGCCGGATCGTTCATCACTCCGCCCAGTCCCAACAGAAAAGTAAAACCGAGCAAAATCCACGGCGTGACGTGGCCGAGTAAAGTAAAGACGCCTAGCAACCCCGACGCGACCACCATCCAACCTTGTGTAAGTAGAAGCAGACGCCGGCGGTCCATCATGTCGGCAAGCGCGCCTGCGGGAAGAATGACTAAAAACACAGGCAACATCGTGGCTGCTGCGACCAAACTCACCATCAGCGGAGACATGGTGAGTTGTGTCATTAACCACCCCGCACCCACGTTTTGCATCCATGTGCCAGTGTAGGAAACTACGGCCGCACTCCAAAGCGAGCGGAACAGTGGTTCTCGTAATGGCGCCCATGCCGAGTGCTGGTGCCGCGCTGCACTTACGGTTTCAGGAATCGGAGTTTGGATGGAATCCGCCATGCTTATTCCGCTGTTGCCCGTTCTAATGGCCATTCTCGATTGCGCCAGGCCCGCACCATATAAATCGTCAAGCCTGCGGCAAGAATGACGGCTGCGTAGGTAATTTCACGCTGGAAATTTTTCCGTGAAAAAAGGATGAAAAGAAACCCTGCGCTCGCCAGTAACGCGGGCAACGGATAAAGCCACATGCGAAACGGCCGCGGCATGTCAGGGCGTTTGGTGCGCAGCACAATCACCCCAATCGCCTGAACTAAAAATTGCAACAGAATGCGGATCACCACCAGGGCCGCAATCACTTGCGCGAGCGATAAGAAACAACAAAGTATCGCAACGCCACCCAATGCGAGGAGAGACACATAAGGGAATCGTCCTTCTGGGTGTACTTTCGCAAACGCTCTGAAATAATTCCCATCCAGCGCAGCCGCGTAAGGCACTCGCGAATAGCCGAGCATGAGTGAAAATACCGAAGCAAAAGCCGTCCAAATGACCAGCGCTGTCACCAGATTCGCTGCCCACGTACCGTAAGCCTGCTGCATAAAAATGGAAATAATGTGCAAACCGTTTGGGCCATTCCCCATCTCTTGCCACGGAATCACGCCCAGCACACTCACATTCATCAGAATGTATAGACATGCGGTCAAAAGAATAGATAGCAGTAACGCCTTCGGAATCGTCTTTTCCGGTTCCCGTACCTCGCCGCCTAAAAAGCTGACATTGTAATAACCCCAATAGTCATAGGTCGCAATCAACATGGCAGAGCCGAGTCCGAGGAAAAAACCGCGTGACAAAGTGAACGCATCCGGTGGAAAACTGAAAGCCCGGCTCACGCTAAAGTGAGTGAGCCCGGCGAAAATGATCCAGCACAAGGTTCCCATAACGCCAACCCACAACAACTTTGAAAGCCATGCGATGTGTGTAATCTTGCGGTAAAGCAATCCAACCGCAACGATTACCACACCCATCGCCAGCGCTCGCGCTCCCACACGCCCAAGTCCCGGCAAAAAAAAAGATGCATACCCTGCCAGCCCGATTGCTCCCGAGGCAATGGACAGCGGTGCGGAAAAAGATAACTGCCAAATAAATAAAAACGAAATTAACCGGCCCAACTTTTTCGGGCCATAAATTTCTTTCAAATAAAAATAAGATCCACCCGATTTTGGCATCGCCGCGCCCAACTCCGCCCACACCATGCCATCGCATAACGCGAATATTGCGCCGAGAATCCAGCCCAGCATCGCTTGTGGGCCGCCCATGGCCCCAACGATCAACGGGAGCGTAATGAACGGTCCTACGCCGATCATGTCAAGCATGTTCAGTGCAGTCGCGCCACCCAAACCGATCCCACGAATCAGTTCAGGCGATTGTGTGTCGTCGCTCATCATTGAGCAGTAATTGACTGCTGGCTACTGCCTTTCGCGCTTAGCAAATTCACATACAGCCGCACAGCTCCCGGCACTCCACCCGGCAACTGCCGAAAGAATGCATATCCGGTGTAGATATAAAGTCCTTTGCCATACTGCGCTTCCAACATTCCGCCTTTTTGTACAGCTTCGTCCGGATCATGCGACTCAAGCAGCGGAGCGAACTTCGCATCCCACGAAGTCATGAAGTAAAGTCCACGCTCTTGAATCCAGCCATCAAAATCTTTCGCGGTGATTTCATTCGGCATATGGAAGATGGGATTCTCCGGCGCAAGAATGTTTACTGGAGCTTCTTCTACCGAAACTCTCGCCCGGCCCAGTATTGCCGGATAAGGCGTAAACTTTCCGGAATTAAAGTCTCCCACCCCGGTGTTGTATTGCGTAATCAGCGTTCCGCCGGCCTTTACCCAATCCAGCAAGCGCGCGTTGTTCTTCGCCAGGTTGTTTTGTGTGTCGTAGGCACGAATGCCAAGAACAATCGTGTTGAATTGACTCAAATCTTCTGTCGCGAGCTTGTCCGCAGAGAGAACGGCAACGTTCATTCCCAACTCTTGCAGTACATCGGGAATCTCGTCGCCTGCGCCCATCACATAGCCAATTTTCAGATTCTGCGGAAGCTTCACATTTACTGCACTGACCCGCTGGATCGCCGGCTGGTAATAATAGGAAGTGTCGAGATCATCCCGCGTGACCACCGTATAACCTTCGCTGTATGAAATCCCCCCGGCTTCCAGTTTCACCCGTACTGTGCTGCGTTCTTCCTTCACATTTCCAGCGCGAATCTTGAAATGGAAAGTTTTCGTCTCGCCCCGTGCCGGAATTTCGACCGTCATCTGCTCTGGTTCAACTTTCCATCCCGCGGGAGTTTCCAGGCGTAGCGTCGCTTTCGACGAATTCGCCAAATTTGAACTCACCGCTACGGTAGCATCGAAATCCGCGCCATCTCCGGCGCGAATCACTCGCTGTCCCGGATCCATCATCACCGAATACGCCGGAGCCACAGCGACCGCTCGCTCCAATACCTCTCCCGACTGGCCTTTGTACTTGACCATTACATCCGAGCGAACCAGACCTTGCTTGCCGAACGCTGAGTAAGTCGCATGTGCGTGAATCGGCAGCGGAGAAAATGGCAGGGTTGCATATTGCGTTTCATCGATCTTGTTCAGCGCATCCGTCTCCGGGTTGTCGCGATGCCAGTAAGGGCGCGTATATTCTGCGTTCATTCCGACCGTAACGATAAAATCTTCGCCAGATTTCTCTACCTTCCAGCCCGACGGAACATCCAGCTCCACCTTCGCGGCTTTGGTTGTGGCCGTGCCCGAAAATTGCGCCTTCACGTGGAAACTCTGTCCTCGCACGGCCATAAACGCTGTGTCCGGACTGCTCGCCACCATCGTATCAACCGTCGCTGTTAACTCAATCCCGCCTGCCAAATTCGCCGCTTCCGCAAATTGCCCTTCTTTTGTTCGCAGGTTCAATAACAAATCATCTTTGGCCGCAGATGAAAGAGAAGAGCTTTCGATCTTCGCAATCAATCCCCGCGTAATTTCCAACCCATCGAGCAACTGTTCAAAAGAATTTTGCGGATCATTCGCCGCCTTCGTTACCTGCGTTTGCATCTGCTCAAGCGCACCATTCAAATACGGAACATTCTTTTCTTCCGCTCCTAACCTCACGGCCAACCCCGGCAAACTAGTATCCAAGCCATCGAAGAAATCTTTTTCGTGCTCGCCTGAGATTGGACCGACTGCATCCACCAGCTTGTAATAGGTAAATCGATCTCCTGGGTCAATCGTCCACGCGCCCGCACCTTGCGAAAGCTGGTGTTTTAGCCCTTTCATCGAGAACTGGATGTAGGAAGTCCCGAGCACCGTATCCTTCACGCCCGTATTCAGTCTGATCGTGTAATCTGTATCAGGACACGTCGGCGCATTGAACCCACAAACGTTGCCAATGTAGAGTTTCTTCGCCTGCCACGGCAGCAAGCCTTCTTGGATCTGCTCTGGAAATTTCGCAGGATCAGCCGCTGCCCGAAATGCTTGCCGCGCCAACAAAGACGAAACCTGATGGTGCCCGTGTCCGTCTCTTTCCGTTCCAGAAAATCTTGCCGCAATCACATCCGGGCGGAACGTCCGAATCACTCGCACCATATCTGCCAGCGCGGGTTCGCCTCTGTTCCACTTCTGCAAACTTTCTTCCGCTGTCTTCGAAAATCCAAAATCCGCAACCCGCGTGAACCGCTGCTCCACGCCGTAATACCGGTCCGCTGCGGTCAATTCCAGCGTTCGCAGCACGCCAAGCACGTCAAACAAATTGCTGCCCAGTTTGTTCTGCCCGCCCTCGCCACGATTGAGCGTCAGCAGCACCGTGCTCACGCCCTTGCCTCGCGCTTCCAGGGTCAGCATCCCGCCATCTTCGTCATCTGGATGCGCCACGGTCTGCATCAGCCGGGCCGTCGTTCCCAGCTGGCGCAGCATTTCTTGAAGTCCAATCTTTCCAGAATCTTCGGGCAGCGTTTCCATACGTGGCCCGGGGCTGTCTTCATCCGCCAGGACCCGTGGCATGCCTGCTCCCGGCCCCGATACCAGCGGCCAAACTAACAGCAAGCAAATAAAAAGCCGGAGCGCCCGTGTCGCCGCTCCGGCACAGCCTCTACGGTTGGAAAAAGTCATATCTGTATGGGACTATTCTCGAGCAAGATAGGAAGCAAACTATTTTACTTATTTAAGATAAACCACGTAGGCGCAGCCGTCCTCGGCACTTAACTATCCAGATTGTCATTCCGAGCCGCTTGGAGCTGCGTTGCAGCGAAAGCGTGCGAGGAATCTGCTTTCAGGAATAAAGACCCATTTCTTCCTATTTTTTGCGAGAAGTGGGGAATATCTACTCCGCTGGCCAGAATCCTGCCGATGCCCCCACCCAATCCATGTTCTTGTTCTGGTCCACACCCATCATCAGGCCGCGTCCCATGCGGATAATCGTCATCACCGGTGTTAGTTCATCCAGCCAGATGTACATAATCCGCACTTCTGCTTTCGTCGGCCCGGACGGTGTTTCGATGACCGGCTCAAATTCCATCTTTTCCTGAAGGATGTATTGCGAGTGCTGGCTCTTCGGAATCGAGGCCAGGTCTTCCTTTGTCGGGTTCATAATCACGCCGATCCCCGCAAACGAAAATAGCGGCTTTACCACATGGTTCACTAAATCCTTAGGATTCGCCTCCACCCGGTGCAGAAACCGCGTATGCGGGACGCACTCATGTTTTAAGAAGGGCAAAGAAAATTTGCTCATCCGGAAATACCAGTTCGGATGCCCGGCCCACTCAACTTCCACATCTTCGTTGAACTCAAACGGCAGCTTGATCTTCTTCCGTACCAGCTCGTCCACAATCACGCGGTTATAAATGCGGTGCACTGGAATCCGTTGCCCGTCATTCATGTAGAACAAATACTTCCCGACTTTCTTCAAATCGGTGATGGCCACTGTCTTGATGCCCAGTAACCGCTCGGTCAACAGAAAGTCCGGCAGCGTTTTCTGATTTAGCGGATCAATCTCCATCAGAATTACATTCGCTGGATCATGCTCACCCAGGACCGCCTTTTTCAGCAGTCCTTTATAGCTCTCCCAATCCAAATCTCCCAGCAGATATTGCAAGCTTCCATCGAGCTCAAAAATCTCCTGATACACCTGCGACAACATCGCCTGATAGGCATAAAGAGAAGGGAAGCCCTGCATCTCCACCAATTTCGGCTGAATTTGCCCCTTGCTGTCTTTAATCAGGCCAAAATCCACTGCCACAAACATTGGGTGCGAAGTCTCTCGCGGCACATTGAACTTTTCGGGAATGGACTCAAACGAAATCTTGCGATATTCCAGGCTCTCTAATTGCCGGATGAGCGTCTTCCCATAGCTGACCATCTTGTCCATCAAATCTTTGGGAAAGAAACACGGCGTCTCCGCAATGCGGAACTTGATCTCCGTTCCGCAGCGTTCGTTCATGACTTTGAGAAAAGCCTGGTACTTTTCCGGCGTGAAATTCGCGTTAAATTGCTGTCTTAGCGCAGGGATCATGTGTGACTTAACTCTATGATGGCTAAAGTGTTGATGGTTCGATTATAGCGGATGGTAAAAGCCGCCTATGGTTACTCTTGTGGATGCCCCGAAAGCCAGCATAAGAGCTAGCATAAGAGTAGAGAGTAGATCGGGAAGGGCAAGGCATAAGCCCTGCCCCAAAAAGTTAAAAACTTAGGCACGCGAGCCTCGCTCGCAAAAGCCTACGCCTCCACCAAAAACTGCCCCTGCTTCATGATTTGTTCGTCGTCCACCCAAATGTCGAACTTTCGCCCAACCACATCAATATGCGTCGCGGAATACCACTCCGCTCCCGTGTGCGCGCCATAAGGATTTCCAAACGCAATATGAATCCCCGGATACTTCTCATCCTGCAAAATTTCGCCAATCACATCTTTCAATTCAATGTTTGTTCCAATGGCAAACTCGCCCACGCGGTCGCTGTTTTCGTCGGTGTGCGTGTAGCTCCAGAAATCTTTTTCTAATTCTTTGTTGTCTGAGTGTGCTTCCGTCACCCGGTTAGCCTTCACTTTGATTGTCAACGGGTTCGGCGCCAAATCCCCAAACTTCGCGCATAGGAAATCGCCGACCACGCCGTCAATCACAAACGTCCCATTCACTTCGCCCGGCGTCGTGAAAATCTCTCCGCCCGGCAAATTGCCCCATTTATCGGGGCTGATAATTCCGCTCGTCTTCACCCACTTGTAATTTGGATTCAAATCCGCCACAAAATCTGTTCCCGCATCGGTATGCGCCCGCACTCGCTTGGCCTTCCGCACCATCTCAATCACTTTCACGCTGATGCGGTCCACTTTCATGAAATCCGCCCGCATGCCTTCCATCATGATGCGTTTATTGATGTTCACCATGTGCGCGTGGCGAATATGGCGCCGGTTTACGATGTCCGTCATCTGCATGCGCGATTGCAGTTCATTCCTCTGCGCCTGCACCGCAAAAATGCTGACCTGGCTCGTCTCCATGTCCTCAGCGATTTCTTTGGGGAAATCCTTCAGCGGCCTTGCCGCCAGCTCCTCCATAATCCACGAGTTATAAGGACAGCCTAGGTCTTCTAATTCGTGAACAATGCTCGCCGCGATCTCTTTCGTGGCTTCGTCCGTGATCACCGTTACTTTTTCTTTTGGCTGAATACGCAGGCACACATTCACCGCATTGCGCGCCCCCGGCGTCAACTCCGGATCAAACTTCATCTCCCGCAAACTGCTCTTTTCATGAATGCTTGAACTCATTCTTTATGATTACCCAACTTTCCTTTTGACTTCGACTGTTTCTTCCCCAAGCCCTGCCGCAGTTTCCTGCACAATATAATCCACAACTTTTTTCAGATCGCCCGTATCTTCATAGACCTTCAACTGCCGGTCCGCACCCGTACCGTTTTCAAGAATCTCGTGAATGTAGTTCAACTCTTCCCGCGATCCTAATTCATCCACCACATCATCCACAAAATCCAGATACTCAAGAATCAGGTCCCGGGTTGACACTTCTTTTTGCTTGCCGAAATCGATCATCTTTCCATCGAGGCCATATCGCGCAGCGCGCCATTTGTTTTCCATCAATAACGCCCGCCGGTAGAGCCGGAAACCCTGGTTCGCCATGTACAACTTGTGCAATTTTGCCACCGTGGCCTGAATCAATGCCGCAAGTGCAATCGTCTCTTCCACCCGCATCGGAATATCGCACACGCGGAATTCCAACGTATTAAAGAATGGATGCGGACGGATATCCCACCAAATCTTTTTCGCATTATCAATACAGTTTGTCTTGATTAAAAGCTTGACGAAGTTTTCGTACTCGCCCCAGCTCGGGAAATAATCCGGCAAATTCGTCCGCGGAAATTTGTCAAACACTTTGCACCGGTACGACTTCAACCCGGTGTTCATTCCCATCCAAAACGGGGAATTCGTCGACAGAGCCAAAATGTGCGGCACAAAGTAGCGTGCATGATTCATCAGGTGGATCGTCGTTTCTTTGTCTTCGATTCCCACATGCACGTGCAGGCCGAAAATCAGGTTTGCCCGCGCCACCATCTTCATGTCCTGCACAACCTGGTGGTAACGCTCGTCCGGATAAATCTCCTGCGTCCGCCAATCGGTAAACGGATGCGTCGCCGCCGACGCCAGCCCCAATCCGTTCTCTCGCGCCAGCTTAATCATGCTGCGGCGCAGCTTTTTTACCTCATCCTTTGCGTCTTTAATATTGCTGCAAACCGACGTGCCCACTTCGACCACGGACTGGTGCATCTCTGCTTTCACCCGCTCTTGCAGGATCATCTTGCCCTTCTCGATCATTTCTGCGTGGATGTGCGACCGCAGGTCGCGCGTGACCGGGTCTATGGTCTGATACTCTTCTTCAATCCCGATCGTGTAGGTGGGTTGCATGGGCGGATCACCTCAATCGTGACGGTCGCATTAGTATAACAATTTGTCAGGTGTGGCGAGCTTGATGCGATGAAGATCCAGCATTTCTATCGAGTTAGCCGGAACACCGTGCCGCACCCAGCAAACCCAAGTGTCGAGCAGTTTTGATCGTGGCCACCACCGCCAACGGTGGTCCCATAAAGAGATCCACCCAACAATGTAGGAACAGCTACCGGCCCACCGCCATCTTTCCCTTCCTCAAAATCCCAAAGAATGGTCTCCGTCCAATTTTCATTCCCACCCGAAGGCGGCGAAAGCTCAAAAACCGCACCGCATCCAATCGGATAATCACAATTGGCATCGCCCCCGACTTCGGTCGTGCCATAGAAGTTGCCTGCCGCGTCGGCAATGACACCAGAAAATGGACCAAAACCGTCCGTGCTGTTTTTGCCAAATTGGTGAATAAGACTGAAACTCCACATGCCTTTCGACGGAGTCAACTGGTAAACGACACCTCCATGAAAATTCCCGCCATAGAGTGTTGTTCCATAAATCGACCCTTGACGAATTACGAGCGCGCCCGTCGGCTCCGCTGGAGAGGTGCCATTGCTGAAGGCGAAACGATAGAGGATTGTCTCTTTCCACGAGCCGCTATGCTCTTGTTGGAGAGCAAACACTGTTCCACACGCTTCTTCTTCGCAATCGCTTGAGGTTCCCCCGCCGCTGCTTGTTGTGCCCAGCAGTGTTCCGTCCCCATAAACAATCAAACTCTCTTGCGTCGGACTGGCGCCGTCATTTCCGCCGTGAAAAGCATAAAGAGTGCTCTCTGTCCAGTCGCCACCCTTGACTGCAGGGGGAGCGAGCTTGAAAACCGTCCCGCAGCCGGGCGCGTTGTTATCAATCGACTCCATGCAATTCAAATCCCCCCCAGCGTAAGTGACACTATACAAATTGCCAGCGGAGTCGAACACGAGGCTCGATTGGGGCCAGCTTCCATCACTCCCGCCGGTGAACTCATATAAAGTCGTTTCGGTCCATGCAGTCCCCGGCGCGCCCGGAGGACTCAACTCGAAAACAACTCCACAACCAACCGGAGTGCTGCCCACGATACAATTTTTAACGCCTCCCTGAGCAGTTGTGCCGTAAAGATTGCCTTCGTGGTCAAAGATGAGGCTTGAAACCGGATCTCCGCCATCATCTCCACCAAGAAAGCTATATAAGACTGTTTCCTTCCATGTGCCATTTTGCTGCGCGCTCAATTCGAAAACGGTGCCGCAGCCTCCGATAATGCAGTTATCCCCAGAGCCGCCGCTCGCCGTTGTGCCATATAGATTGCCGGTGGCGTCTGCGACCAGACCACCCTCAACAATCGCGCCATCCCCGGTTCCTCCAAAGGAATGAAGCACGGTTTCCTTTGCCGTTGCCCATGCGCACGCAGTAAGTGAAACCAAAATAACCACGCCGAGGACTGTCCGCGGAACAAAATCTGAGATTTTATAATTCAAGATAGACTCCCAAATCAGAAATGGAATACTCGCTTAGATGACGAATCGTGAAGGTGGGAGAACCAACAAAAACGACGTCACAATATAACTCTTCTGTGCCCCGCGTATCGCGGCAAGCTACGCCAGCTTCTTCACCGCCTCCAGCTTCGGCCCCGACAAAAACGCCGCCCATCGCAACTCGCTCGCCGGATTCTCATTGCTCAACGCTTTCTTGACGGCGAGCTCCGCAACAGCATTCACCACCCAATCGAAATTCGCCTGACCAACAGAATTCACATCCGCATCCGGTGCGGGATTCATGAAATCAATCGCATAGGGAATCCCATCCTCGCAGGCAAACTCGACCGTGTTTAGGTCATATCCCAGCGCCCGGCACAAGGTCAGCGCATCTTTCTCTACTCGCGCCAGTAGCTTCGGATCCACTGGCGGCGCGTTCTTCACATACCGTTCATGGTGCGGCGCTCGCGGATCGTACTGCATGATGTGAACTTTTTCCTGCCCCACCACATAGCAACGGAAATATTCCTTAAACTTCACACCACGTTGCAGCGTCATGCACAACGTTCCGCTGCCGTTATAGGCATTAAAAAACTCTTCCGGATTATCCACCTTAAATACATCCCGCCATCCACCGCCATCGTAGGGCTTCAGGAAAGCAGGGAAGCCGACGTAATCAAAAATCTCCTCCCAGTTCAGCGGGAACATCAAATTTCGCATGGACTTGTCCGTCGTCCCCGGCGGATGCTCGTGATGCGGCAGAATCACCGTCGGCGGAATAGCTACGCCCAACTTCGTCGCTAGTGCATAGTTGAAAAATTTGTCGTCCGCCGTCCACCAGAATGGATTATTAATGACAATCGTCCCGTTCAGCGCAGCGTTCTTCAAATACGCCCGATAGAAGGGAATATCCTGCGAAATTCGGTCCACAATCACGCGGTATCCGCTCGGGTCGGCCATTTTCACGCCACCCAGCTTCACGAACTCAGCGGTCACGCCGTCAACCTTCATTGAGTTGATCTTTTCCACCAATGCCGGCGGAAACGTATTCTCCATCCCAAACAGCACGCCAATTTTTTTGCTCATAATTCCATCTCCAAAAACCGGATGTCCCGTTCCTTCGCCGGGTGCCCCGTTCCTTCGCGCTCTTTGCGAAGGGGCGGGGAATCACTCAAAAATACTTCGCCGCCATCCTCTTCCACAGCGGCCAATCATGCTTCGAATTATCGTTGAAAACGTCCAGCCAGTGCGGAACCGCCTTTGCATTCAGCAACCCCGACAACTTCACATTCGCGTCCAGACACATGTCCCAATCCGACGATCCGAGCACAATCTTCATCTGCCGGTAGCGGCTCAGGAACCAATCATCCGTCATCCCCTGCAAATAATCCGGAGGGCAATTGAAATAGCAATCGTCGTCATAGTATCCATTCAGAAATTGGTGAATGTCATACGACCCGCTCATGCTCACGCAATGCGTCACCATATCCGGATGCTTGAGGGCAAAATTCACCGCATGGTATCCGCCAAAACTGCAGCCGGTGACGGCCAGTTGCGACGAAGGATTGCGTCCTTTTATATAAGGCACGAGTTCGTGCGTGATATAACGCTCGTACTGCAAATGTCGCAGCACCCGGTAACGCGGATGTGCGCCCTTGTTGTACCAGCTCTCGCCGTCAATACTATCCGGGCAGAAAATCTGCAGATCGCCTCTGTCTAATTTTGCCGCCAGCACGTCAATCATGCCCCGGTCTTCATACTCGAAAAACCTGCCCATGGAACTGGGAAAGACGATCAGGGGCACGCCGCCATGCCCAAAAACCAGTAATTCCGTGTCTTTCTGCATCTCGCGGCTAAACCCTCGCTGAAATTCTCGATTCATGCTTTAGAAGTCCGTAAAAATGCCAAATTTAAGAACGCCATATCTTACCTGAATCAGTAAGCCATGTGGATGGACATTGCACAAAATCCTTTTGTTACACATTATTATGTGTAATAATCTACACATGCCGACGAATCTCGCCCTGGATGACCGTCTTATCGAAGCCGCTCGTCGCGCTGGCCATCATCGCACGAAAAAAGAGGCTGTCACGGCCGCGCTCGACGAATATGTAAAACGTCATAAGCAACAGCGCATTTTGGAGGCATTCGGCGAATTCCATTTCGATCCTTCTTATGACTACAAAGCCGAACGTCGCGTGAGAACTCGCGACAAGCACTGATTCTTAATTTTTATGATGGTTCTTGTGGATACACCTGTCTGGTCGCTGGCTCTACGCAGAAGAACCGCGGATCTTAATCAGAGTGAACAGAATCTAGTCAACGCACTAAGGGAGTTGATTCGCGAAGGCCGCGCCCAAATTGCGGGTCCCATCCGCCAGGAATTATTATCCGGCATTCGTGAAGCAGATCGCTTTCGTAAGCTCCGGGACTATCTCCGCGCATTCGACGACCCTCTTCTTGAGACAGCCGACTATGAAGAAGCTGCACACATGAACAATCAATGTCGCGCACGTGGAATCTCTGGCTCGGCAATCGATTTTATAATTTGCGCCCTGGCGCACCGCCGCCACTGGCAAATCCTCACCATCGACCATGACTTCCAAAATTACAGGGCAGCTTTGCCCATCAACCTTCTGAATATCAAAGATTAAGAGATTTCCGCAGTGTCTTGTGTGCTTCCGCTTTCTAAATAAAAAAGGCTGCCCAGAGGCAGCCTGAATATAGTGGATATTCAGTGAATGGCTACTGCCCTATCTTGCTTCCAATCACTTCTCCGGAAACGATAATCTCGACTCGCCGGTTCTTTTGCCGTCCTGCCGCGGTACTGTTATCCGCCACCGGAGATGACTGACCTAGCCCCGTTGCGGTCACCGATGCCGCAGGCAATCCCTGAGCCACCAGATAATCGCGAACATTATCCGCTCGCTTTTCCGAAAGCTTCTGGTTGAACTCTTCCGTCCCGGTGCTGTCCGTATGCCCTTCAATCGTCAATTGCAGCGAAGGATAATTCAGCACAATACCCGAAAGCTTGGCCAGAGCCTCGCGCGCTCCCTGACGCAGATCCGCCTTGCCAGTATCGAAGAGGACGTCGCCCATATTGACGACCAACCCGCGCGGAGTGTCCGTCGTTGGTAGCACACGATTGAACTGTTCCAGCAGCTTCGCTCGCAGTTCCTGCTTTTCCTGCTCGGACTTCGCCGCTGCTGCATCAGCCGCTGCCCGTTGTTGATCAGCCTGCGCTCTCGCCGCTGCTTCCTGCTGCGCCTGTGCGGCTGCTGCCGCCGCTGCTGCGTCCGCTGCTGCTTTTTGCTGTTCGGCCTGTGCCCGTGCTGCCGCTTCGGCTTCCGCCTGCTGCTTGGACCTGGCTGCCGCCGCATCGGCCGCTGCCTGATCCTGCGCGACCTTCTCATCCGCCTGCCGCTTTACCGAAATGGCCCGCGCATCTTCCGCCGCTTGCACCGTTTGCCGCGCTACCGTCGGCACGGAGTTCTTCTGCTTTCGCTTGAAATAGTCTTCCGCTTGGTCGAGCGAAGCCTGCGCTTTCGCCAAGGAGTCCGGCGCATACTTGTCTGCCTGCTGCCACTTGGCCACATTGATAGCATTTCGCGCCTGCTGCAAATCCAGCGGCGCTCCGTCGTTCGGCAATGCCGGCAGGTTCGCCGCAGAATATTTGCCGCGTTGCAACAATTCGAACTGCGCAGTCACAGGGGTGACGGATCCACGTGTGTCTTTCCGGATGGTATTGGCCAAAATCACGTCTTCGCTCGGGAATGCCACTGCAAAATAAGGTTCCGCCGTCACAATCATCCCGAATGTTTGCAGCTTGGTCGTAACTTGCAGCTTTGCCTTGCCATCTTTCAGCGGAAGCTGGCCCAGGTTCGTGGTATGCCCCTCCGGCGTGATCCCCCACAGCACATATACCAAGTAGGTCGGTCCAAAAGTTGACGGTTCACTCAATCCATCAAACTGCGCGTCAATGGTGATGGACCCGTTCTTTGCGCTTACGTCCGCTTTGCCCGATGCCCGAGGCAGCAGGGCTGTTCCCGTGAAATCCACTTTTGTGGATCCCCGCGCCCAGTAATTGACCGTCTCAATAGTCCGGCTGACGTTGATGTTGATAATGGCATTGCTCTGATCGGAGGATTGCTGCGCCCATCCCGCAACTCCTAATGCAATGATTAAAAGTGGCAGAAGCCTAAAGGTTTTCATTTCCTCTCCTGTACAAACACGCAAAGATTAGTTTTTTACTTGAGCCGCGATTGTAACTCCGTCGTTACAAGAATGTATATCCAGTAAATTCCGCAGCAAAAGCAAACGGCCCGGCTTTTATGCCGGGCCGTCTTGAAAGGGAACTTCTTTTGTTAGAGCAGTTGGACGAACGGCATCACCGACGGAATATTGTTCTGGTCGAGAATCACCAGCATGTAATATCCCGGCGGAATCGCATTGGAAGTTTTCGGCGAGTTCACCGTGAGGTTCGTTCCCGACACCGTCCAGGTCAGGTCCACATAATACTGATCGTCCATATGATCGGCGTGTGTCGTAGCGCCTGGGCGAATCAGCGCCACGCGGGTAATATTGGCCGCCTGCGGAGTCGTAACCTTGAACGTCTTGCCGTAAGTGATAACTTTAGGCGAGAAGGTGATGGTCGGACGCGAAGGCGCAGACATATAGGCTGGGCTGTAGATTTCGTACGTGTTTTCCAGCGCAACGCCGCTGTCCGAACCGGCGGAGATAACCCGCCCATCCGGCAGCAGAACCGCCGTGGAGTGATATGAGCGCGTGCCGACTTGCGGCGGCCCGAGCGTCCAGGTTTGCGTCGTCAGGTTCAGCAACTCAGGTTGGAATACCGGATTGCTGTACTCGGAATTCTGATTTCCACCCACCGCGATTAACGATCCGTCCGCCAGATAAATGAAGTTCATGTTGTAGCGGGCGATGTTCATAGACGGCCCATAGACCCATTGCGGGCTGGCCTGCGAGAAATCAATGATCTCCGTTGTTGCTGTCGGAGATCCATTTCCGTTGGTCGCTGCTCCGCCGCCGACGATCATCACCTTTTTCGATTTGGGCAGCAACATCGTGCCTGCATGGCCGCGCGGTCCAAAGTTCAAGTTGCTTACGGAAGACCACGATTGCGTCTTGGGGTTGTAAAGCTCGCCCAGTAAGTTCTTAATGCGTGGCGCCGAATAAAACAGCCCGCCTGTCGGCAGTTCCGTCAACAATGGATAAGTGTCATTCGGTTGCGGCATGTACGAAGATTGTTGATTGAGCAACGTCCAGGTGTTCGTCTGTACGTTGTACGACTCCATCTGATACTGAATGTGCTGTCCGTCGTTCGCTGTTCCCGAAGCTGACAGAATCGTTCCATCCGGCATCGGAACCGTCGTCGGATACCAGCGCGTCAAATTCATCATCGGCCCCTGCGACCAGGTGTTGGTCGAAGGATCGTAGAACGTTGTATTAGCAATTCCCGAGTCAGCAGGATAGTGGAAGTCATCCAAACCGCCCGAAACTAGCAAACGTCCGTCATACAAGAACGATTGACCGGCGCAGAAAATATCGTAAGCCCAGGGCAAGGTGACGTCTGTCACGTTTCCTGACACCGGATCAAGCAGCCGGGCCGGAGTGGGGCCGCCATTTCGTCCTACCGGATATTGCCAGGTCAAAACTTTTCCTGTATTCAAGAGCGCCATGTGGATGGCTGCAATGCCCAGGTTCTGCGGCGCCGACCATTGTCCAAGATTCGGAGGAGCGGTCGAAGTCACGGTAATGACGTTCGATCCTTTGCGCGTGCTGTAAACAGCCGTAATCGTTGCGCTACCCGGAGCAACCGCAGTAACCAATCCAGTTGCACTCACGGTCGCGACGCTGGTGTTCGAACTCGCCCACTTCGACACTTGAGTTTCATCGAAAATAGTATTCGCGCCGAAAGTGGCAGTAGCTGTGAACTGCTGCGTGGTCCCCGCTTGCATGGTCCATGCCGCGGGAGTAATCACAACGCCGGTCAACGTCGCGGCAATCGTGGTCAGCGAACTCGAACCCTGCACGCCGTTCAATGTGGCGATAATGTTCACCGTGCCTACGCCTGTCGCCGTGACCAGGCCCATATTCGGGGTCACTGTGGCAATGGTCGTGTCCGCGGAACTCCAGCTCACCTGCTGTGTGATGTATTGCATGCTCCCATCGGAATAAGTTCCGGTCGCCGTAAATTGGCGCGTCTGATATACCGGCAGGTAGGAAGAGACGTTGATGTCATACACCTGTGCCACCGCGATGGAAACCAGGGTCTGCGAATAAGCGGCTGAACACGCAGTCAGTGCGACCGCAAGAACCAACAATAGCCGAACTGTGCGGCCTAATTTGGAAACTGACATGGCTTAAGAACCTCCGAGTCGTTGTAGCGTTAAAGGGCCGGATGCGCTCCGGGAAAGTAGGGCCAGCAATACCGTTAAGTATGCTGGTGCCTGAGATGTAGCGTCAATATGGTCGGTTGCCCCGGAGTAGAAAGACTCTATCGCTAAGTTGAACATTTTATGAGTCATTCCCTTGCCTGGGCCGCTGCCAAAAGTGCGGAAATTTCCGCCTTGTAACCATCCTCTACTCGCAAAAACGGCGCCGTGACTCCGGATACGCTTATTTGTGACCGTCATCACGCCAAAAGCCTTGCTGGGAAGGCTTTCCCAGAGATTTGACGATCAGTTACGTCTTTCCTAACGCTAGTTTTCATGCACCGGTGTCTAATCTTAGTGATTGGTTGGTGGTTGGCTCGCGAAAGCTGTTGTTTTCGCAAACCTGCTACACTTCCACGCATATTTTTATGGAAAACAATCGCACCGTTCCCGCTATCGTCCTCGCTTTGGGCTTCATTCTTGGTGGCTGGATTCTCGGCTCCCAAATCAAAGCCACGCGCCTCGGCGACCGCTACGTCACCGTCAAGGGACTCGTCGAACGCAACGTGAAATCCGATCTCGCCGTCTGGCCAATTACATCCAAAGAAGCCGGCGACGATCTCACGTCCGTCTCCGGCAAGGCCGAGGCCGATAAGCAAATCATCCTGCAATTTCTCAAAGATCAGGGAATTCAATCCGACGAAATCGAACTCGGAGTTTTGCGCGTCGTGGACACGCAAGCCAACGAATACGGCGGCGCGCGCGCGGCCAAGCGCTACATCGTCGAACAACCCATCACTGTGCGCTCCACGCGCGTGGACCAAATCGCCTCCGCCGCGCAAAAAACCATGGCGCTTCTGCAAAAAGGCGTCGTCCTCGGCAGCAACGCGGGCATGCCCAATTCCGGACCGAGCTACAAATTCAATGGACTCAACGCCATCAAACCCGACATGATCACCGAAGCCACGCGCAACGCCCGCGCTGCCGCCGACCGCTTCGCCTCTGACTCCGGCAGCAAAGTCGGCTCCATCCGCCAGGCCAATCAGGGCGTCTTCTCGATTTTGCCCGCCGACCAAGGCAGCGGCACTGGAGAAGCCGGTGACGGCGGCTACTACAACTCTCACGACGCCAGCCTGATGAAAACCGTCCGCGTGGTGACGTCAGTGCAGTACTACCTGGAAAAATAAAGTTTAGACTCCCACGTAGGGGCGGACGCCTCGTCCGCCCGAACTCCTACCACCTTGTCATTCCGAATGCCCTTTAGGGCTGAGGAATCTGCTTTTAATCCACAACAGCAGATTCCTCCTCACTCCGCTCGTTCGGAATGACCATGTGGTTAAAGTAATTTTCACGTAGGGGCAGTGTCCCCACCTGCCCAGTCGAGCGTAGCTCGACAACATCACAAAAATAAAAAAGCGCGGCTCGCAGGCCGCGCTTCTCGTTTCTTGCTCTCTACTTTAAGCCTAGCATATTGGAGGGGGGTAACCCGCCACGTTTTGGAATTTTATATTTCCGTTTAAATGAGAAAGATAAGCCAAATTGCATGTCGCGGAGGGCTTGACAAGATTTCCACAACCGCGTTCGTCGAGCGTTCCTGGATGAAATATTAACCAATCAAACTAACCAAAAAGATTAAACGATTTGGGGTGAATTGAATTTTCTGTGTGCGCCGTGCGGAAAAATTGCTGCTTAGAAAAATTAACAATTTTTTGCTTGACAATTTTTGCCTCACAGTTAAATATGTCCGCGTCTTCCCCAGACGTAGTTTCAGTTTCGCGCACCACGGGCCCCTTACAACTTGAATTAGGACTCAAGACCAACGAGCCGATCCACGCTCTCGCTGCCGTTTGCGCTCTCTGCTGAATAACTAGAGATGCGGAGCAGGCAGTTGTGTTTGCGTATGAGCGAGTCTTGACGAGGATTTAAACAAAATGATTCGTGGAATTGATGCGTCAATGGACTGTTCGCCCTATGTGAGCAACCTACAGGCTCAAAATGTCGAGTTTGTCATCCGGTACTACTCCAACCTTGCGCGAACAAGAAACCCTGCCAAGGTTCTGACTTCACGCGAAGCGCACAATCTGAGCCAGGCCGGATTCTCGTTGATCGCAGTTTGGGAACTCCTCGACACGCCGGGATATTTTTCTCGCGCACAGGGGCAGGCCGATGGGGCATATGCGTACAGGTATGCCAACGAAATAATCCGTCAACCTGAAAATAGCGCAATCTATTTCGCGGTGGACTTCGACGCGAGTCAAACGCAGTTTGTTGAATCTATCGTGCCTTATTTTCAGGGCGTGGCCCAGAGTTTTGCTAATGTGAGCGGAAACCAGCCTCTTTACTCCATAGGTATCTATGGTTCCGGCGCGGTTTGTGCCGCAGCAAAGCAGTCTGGGCTAGCTCGTTATACGTGGCTTTCCCAGTCTATGGGATGGCAAGGTTCACAAAATTATCAGGACTGGAACATTCGGCAAGGCCCGCTGGTCTCCCACCCTCCTTTTCAGTTTGACGAGGATTTAGCAAAGGACGATTTCGGTTCATTCCGCCTTAGCTTCGACGGTAGTTCGGCAACGTTCGCGACCAATTTTGACGCTAAAACTCCCAATCGAGTAACCGGACCTAACAATGCCTAACTCAGAACCAAACGAAAACACTGCCAAGGCTTCGACCTTAAATTTCCTGAGAGCGTTGACGCTCACATCTCTCTTGGCTTGCCTAGCATCCGCGCAGCAAGCTACTGCGCCGGCCTCCACGCCGGCGGCCGCGCCACGGGCTGATGTTTCCAAAGCAGCCGACGACGCGAAGACAGCAGCAAAAAACGCGGGGACAGCCTTAAATAACGCGCAACAGGCAGCCGGTACCGCGCAGACGGCTGCGAACAAAGCTAACGACTCAGCAGATGCCGCAAAAAATGCAGCTGATGCTGCTGCAAAATCCGCTACCGCTGCGGATCAATCCCTGCAATCTGTCAAGAAAACACTTAACTCCTCCACCTCAATCTTGCGCCAGCCTCGCCCCGCGAGAAAAAGTAACCACCTTCCAATCGATGACTATATCCCATGCTTGCTCGACGATGACGAGATTTATCAGAAACGTACCCTGGAGACATGGGAAGATCGCCAAAGCGCGAAGAAAGACGCGCCCTTAAGCACAGCAGCTGCCACTAACGTTGCAGATGCCATACGACAGTACTTTGTTAGCGCGGCTGCTCCACCCTCACCTGTGCCGACGCCAAACGACAAGCACGGCCAGCAATACAGCAAAAACTTGAATGAGTATAACCAGACGTTAGATACCATCACGGCACAAGTAAATAGTGTGATTTATCCCGATTTATTTGTCGGTAAAAAGTTGTCAGATGTACCTAACATCGTAAGCGGGCAAGTTCAATCGGCTCAGGCGGGACATATCCCTGCTGCGGGAAATATCCCTGCTGAGGTTGTAACCGCGGGGAACAACAACCAAGCGATACAAAACGTAGCACTCAAAATCGTGCCGGATCAAACGTCCAAATTTGTGGAACCCGACGATGTCGTTTGCTCATTTTCTCTCATGCAATGGCATGAAACCAGCGACAATTTTGGGCGCCGTGTTGCCAATCAGTACGTCGCCATCCAGGTTACCGTTCGAAACCTGAATAATCAGAATGAGTTTATCGTCCATGACATTCAGATCGCGGTTGACACAGGATTGAACCGCGCGCAATTCGGCAAGTTCGAAGCAGCGCGCGACAAGCTTGTCGTCCGTAATGTCGCGCAACGTGGCCAGACCGAAGACCGCCGTAACCTCATTATTAATACATTGCAAGCAGTAGGAGCCATCGCAGGTGGCGCCAGCACGGCTGTCACCCAAGGCCTTCCTAACGCAAGTGAAGCGCAAGATATGTCATCAGCAGTAGCTATTTTCCAAGGGCCTTTTATGACCGGAGTTACAAACATCTTTCCGGATCACACGATTGAGCATATTAATCACATCAACGATCTCGCATTCTCCGCGTCCTCTACAAGTAAGACGGTGGTGCCCATTCAAGGATCTGTTCCGCTGGTCACATTTCTAAGCGAGAAACCTTTGGAACAATTGCCCTTTTCCCGTTGTGGCACAAGCGTACCTAGAAGGATCTGGTATTCAGCATTTTTCTATAAGTCGCCCGACGATAGCCAGAATCCTCTAAGCCCAGGCTCTAGCAGTTATCTGTTTTGTCAGTTAGACCGATACGACGATGATGGCAATCCTCAGCCTACTCCCCCCGAATTTAATCCATCACCCAGTTACTACATGAAACCGTACCCATACAGGAAATGGAATGGCGCTGCCCTTGATGTGTTAAAGCGGAGAACTTTCGTTTTGGTCGGCGGTGTTCACATCAAGCAGGTTGCCAGCCAGCCGACAATTTCGAGTATTTCATGCTTGCCGGGAAACGATGCGACGATTGATCTATCCAAGATCACCGGGCCAAACGTGACATGCACATTGAAAGGCGAGAATCTGGATCTCATTTCCCAAGTTTCGTTACAGAATTCACTTGATCCAAATGACAAAACTCAAGTCCAGGGAACATCGTCGGTAAGTGGTGACACAACGCAGGCAAGCGTAACGTTCCTTAAAGCCGACCTATTAAAACTTACGGGTACGACATACAAACTCTATTATTCCCTCAAGGGAAGCGCACCCCAGCAAAGCTCTCTTGCATTGACAATAAAGCAGGTAGTCTCTCTTTCTCCGAGCAGCTTGGATTTCGGGGATCAAGCGCAGGGCAGCACAAGTACTGCTAAAACGATCATCCTTACAAATAACGGGTCCACAGCCGTGACGATCACCCCACCCGTTAAAACTTCAGGAAATGACTACAACGATTTTGTGCCGACAACCACCTGTGCGACCGTTGCTCCTGGCGCTAGTTGCACAATCAACGTAACTTTCAAGCCCACGGGCACTGGTACCCGAAGCGCGACCTTAACCATTACCGACGATGGCGTAGGTAGCCCTCACACGGTGGACTTAACTGGGACTGGCAAATAATTCACATACTGTTTGGTGCCCCAGGTTCGCGGTGGTTTTTGCGGTAACCTGGGCAATAGAGTCTCGGGAACAACCTTACTCCTCCCACGGATTGAACACACTCGCGCCGCTGACTTCGGCGTGGCTGGTATCACGCGTCACCAGAGTCAGATCATGATGAAGCGCTGTTGCGGCCAGCAGCGCGTCAATCACGGGAATTGGCGACTTCTTCGCTGCCGCGCTGCCGCAGATTCGTCCCCAGCGGTCGGCGACGCCCGCATCAATGGGCAGGATGCGTCTGTAAAAGCGCAGCGTCAAATCATGCTCCAGCCAGGTTTCGAGGGATGCGCGGCGCGACGCATCGCCCAATGCGGCAATGCCTTTGCGAATCTCTCCCATAGTCAGCACGCTTATATAGAGCAGGCTTTCGTCGGTGGCTTCGACCCACTCCACCACGCGGCGCTCGGGACGAGGCTTGATTAGCTCAGAAATAATGTTGGTGTCGAGCAGGAAGCCGGTCACAGTTTGGCTTTCACAACTTAGCTTTCATAACCTGGCGTTCACAATTTAGCGTTCACAACTTAGCATTCACAATTTAACTTCCCGCCCGAAGTCGGGCTTGCGCTCCAGGTCAAGTTTTGCCCCGGCCAGCGGAGATTCGGCAAAAAACTTTACCAGGCTCTGGGGCTGCTGCGCCCGCGCCGTCAAGCGTTCGAAGTCTTCGGCGGGCAGGATCACCACCGCGTCTTTGCCCTGCCGCGTCACATACTGCGGCCCCTCCGCCTGAGCCTTGCGAACCACTTCGCTGAATCGGGCTTTGGCGGTCTGCAACTGCCAACGGGCTTTGTTCTTGGATGTTTTCATAATCTAGTCAGACTAGTCAGTAGTATACCATGCTTCTGGAGATCATTCCGCTCGCGGCTTCGGAGTTAAGCGGGGTGCAGATCGTCACTTTTGTTTTCAATAACTTACATCCGCAGAATGCGCTCTGTTCCCGTTAAACCCCGATTTTTGCCCGTTCGTTGGTTCCTTGTGGGTTAACCCGTTTATCTCTATATAAGATACGATTTAGTAAACCCATAGGCAGAACTCTATCCAGATAGTCCTCAGGGAAATGAGGCGATGGCGGGGTTTTGGGGTGGGAGCAGATTTTGGTGTTAACAGGGTAAGGAGGCTCGTCTCGCGCTTTATTGCAATCGCTAACGCGATTGCGCGCGGTGACTCGCTCAGGTCCTTCGCAGCGCGAAGAGCGCGCTGCTCAGGATGACAAAAAGCAGATTCCTCGCACGTTCTCGCTGCTTCGCAGCTGCGAACGGCTCGGAATGACAAGGGTTTGAAAGTAATTGCAGTGAAGCAGGTTCCTCCGCTTGCCGTTGCTAACGCTCCGGCGGCGGTCGGAATGACACAATAATTAAAGTTCAGCGGTGAGAAGCAGATTTTTAAAACCCAGGGCACGTTGAGATTTCAACTCCCAGCAGTAGGAAAGCGAGAACATGCACAAGCCAGTGAAGTATGTGGAGAAAGCTGTAACCGTCGCCGCGAAAGGCGCATGGGTCGTATTCGACCGTTTTAACCGGATTAACCAGAATCCTTCTCCCACACCCAAGTGGTCTGACAAGCCTCTGCTCAAGTCCTACGAGAAGTCGAAGCCGCCACTCGGCTGGCCACGCTCGACTGATTCGCTCTGCCCCAAGTGCGTGCCTGAAATCCGCCAGCAGATTCTCGACGGCAAGCTGCCCTACGAAGTGCTCATGAACGAAAAGGTCGGCGAAATCAAAGCCACCATCGTCGAGCGCGACGGCAAAATTTTGATGGTGAAAGACTGCCCCACTCACGGCCACTTTGAAGACGTGATGTCAGTGGACACCGAATTCTCCAAGCACCTCGAAGACGTCTTCCCTGGCCGCGACATTCGCGCCCATAATGACGAAAAGCTCCATCACCACGGTTCTTCGACCGTGAAGTACGGACGCGGCTCGGTGCTGACCATCGACCTCACCAACCGCT